>Ga0206942_1016_pt1 | contig 56534 bp, 43 predicted proteins | sample Alteio_BWOrgHeat_6_FD_153253 | JGI IMG/M metagenome (GOLD analysis project Ga0206942, IMG submission 153253) | Enriched cells from forest soil in Barre Woods Harvard Forest LTER site, Petersham, Massachusetts, United States -... | ecosystem: Environmental > Terrestrial > Soil > Temperate forest > O... | reverse complement strand
AACGGCATGATGGAAGGTTATACTGATAACTACATTCGTGTTGCAATACCTTACAGGAAAGAATGGGCAAATGCAATTATAGAATGGAAGTTATAAGAAAATTAAGTGTTAGAATTTTCGCCGTTATCATTGATCAGATCACCAGTTTCATTTACAGATAAATTAGCTTCTTCACTTGTTTCGGCAATTTTAAAATCGTTATCGTTGATTAATGTCGGTTGAACAAATTGCTCTGCAAAAACTTCTTTGATCTTAGGCAGATCTTCGGAAGAATTAATGCCGAAATAATCCATAAAGTTTCGGGAAGTTGCATACACTAAAGGTTTGCCAGGCAAATTCTCACTTCTGCCTGTAATGATAATTAATTCTTTCTCCAACAATTTCTGAATACTGTAATCGCTGTTGACGCCGCGGATGCTTTCTATCTCCCCTTTGGTTATAGGTTGTTTATATGCAATAATGGCGAGGGTTTCCATTGCAGCAGTTGATAAACGCTTTAAAAATTTATCACCATTCAACTGCGCAATCGTTTTATGAAAATCTTTTTTGGTGAGAAACTGCCAGCCGCCGCCGCTCTCTTTTACTTCAAACGGGTAAAATTCCGATTGGTATTTTTCGCGGATGCCTTCAATACAACTTTCAACCTGGTCTAAAGTAATACGCTCTTCCATAAAACCAAGTGCATTGTTGATCAACTCAACTATATCCAGCGCCGTTAATGGCTTTTCACTTGCAAAAATTAATGCTTCAATATGTGGAATGATAGTGCTGAGTTCCATGAGTCCCTAACCCTAAAAGGGGAATTTTAAAAGACAACTAAAAATTAAAAGTATATTCATTTATTGAGAACTTCTCTTACTCGCTTTAGGGATGGGTTTAACCCTTTAATGCTGCTGCACCGCTAACAATTTCTGTAAGCTCTGTTGTAATAGCAGCCTGGCGGGCACGATTATAAGAAATACGCAAAGTTTTTAGTAATTCGTTCGCATTATCACTCGCCTTATCCATTGCTGTCATGCGGGCACCATGTTCACTGGCGCTGGCATCAAGTACAGCCTTGTATAATTGAGTGTTTAAAATTTTAGGCATCAGTTCAGCGATCAATTCTTCTTTGTCAGGCTCAAAAATAAAATCTGCTTTTTTTGCACCCGCTTTTTTTTGCACTTTTGGAATAGGCAAAAATTGTTCAACAGTAAATTTTTGAGTGGCTGCATTTTTAAATTCGCTGTACACCAGTTCAACTGCATCAAATTCCCTGTTTTCAAATGCTTTCATAGCAGCCTGTGAGGCTGCCTGCACAGTTTCAAATTTGAGGTTAAGAAAGATATCTTTATATGCATCGCTTGTTTTGTAACCTGAGCGTGTAAGGCTTTCATACCCTTTTTTGCCGATATTCCAAACGGCAACACTACCTTTTGTAGACTGTGTACTGTATTTTTCTGCAACAGTTTGTTTGGCAAGTTTTACAATATTTGAATTATATGCACCGCTTAATCCGCGATCACTGGTAATAACGATCAGCAACACTTTTTCAACAGGCCTTTCTTCCGCAAGTTTTATGCTTGTGCCGCCATCAATATTACTTACAATATTGCTAAGCATTTCCTGCAGCTTGCGTGCATAAGGGCGCATTTGAACAATAGCTTCCTGGGCGCGGCGCAGTTTGGCTGCGCTTACCATTTTCATTGCTTTGGTTATTTGCTGTGTACTTTGTACTGATTTAATGCGATTGCGAACTTCTTTTAGCTGGCCAGCCATATTGAATTTAATTGTTTAAAAGTTTCAATTGTTTCATTGTTAGTTTATAACTTTTGAAACAGTGATACTTTGCAATTGTGAAACTTATTTTTTCGCCGCGAAGGTAAGGCAATCAGAGTAAGTTTTTACTGCAAAAATAAAAAAGCGCCTGGCTGGCAGGCGCTTTAACTATTGTTTTTTACAGATCAGAATTATTCATCAAAAACCACATCACCTGCAACTAAATTTACTGTGTAATTTCCTGAATCATACTTTAATTCTGCATACACATTGCAATCTGCAAGCACCGAATAATTATTCAGCGTGAATTTAGTGCGTGTAGTTTCAGATTCGGTTGCAGGTTCTATACTGCCTGACAAAGTAACCGGAGCTTTGCTATGGCTTAAACTAAGAGAAGCTGATGATAAAGCTTTGCATAAATCATTATATTTTACCACAGCATCTTTATAGCTGGCACCCTTGTACATGGGGGCATTGTACATTAAATAAAAATCATAATCTTCTAATACGGTATTTTTATCAACGCTTCCCGGTATTAACACCAGGCTGTTATCAGCACTATAATAATCAACATAAGAATAATTGTCTTCATCAGCTTCATCACTTATAAGAGCTTCATAGTTGTTATCATATTCATTAATAACAGCACTTAATCCTTCTGAAAGTGTTTTTGGTTTTTGATTTATAGGCGTTCCGTTTCCATCGGTTAATGAAGTTACAATTGCAGGTACGCCATTTTTAAATGTGCCCTTTACTGTTGTGCCGTTGCTGTATACAATGTAACCATCCCCGTTAAACTTACCTTCTACATAAGTGCCTTTATACAGTTCATTATATTTATTGGTAAACCAGGCTGCACCTGAGAATAATCCTTCTGCGGCTGTGGTGCCGTAATAAACTGTCATTTTATCAAGATCTATACTAAGATTATTACTGCCTGTCAGGAAATCTTTTTCGTAACTGCCCTGGTCAAAATATTTCTTCATTTTATATAAAATACATTGTCCATAAGCACCATCATCATTTACTTTTCCAAAAAAACGGGTAGAATCTTTTATAATAATTCCGTCAGCTAAAAATCCCTTATCAAAGTATCCAAATTCTCTTTTGCCTTTATTTAAATCATAGAAAAAACCAGTATCCTGCAGCAGGTTATTATTAGTTTTATCAATACTGCCTATTAATATCTGGTTATCTGTTTGTTCGCCATAAAAATTATCGGCCTTTAAAAAACTTAAATAAGCAGCTGTACTGCTGCTTACCCAATCGCCATCATTCCATGTACCTTCATATAAAGTTTTTGAATCTATTTCATACTGGTAACCTGAACCGTCTTTTTTGCCATTTGCATAAATATTATCGCTGATCGTTTTGCCAGATGCAGGTATATAAATGCAACGTCCTTCATAGGTATCATTTTTCATGCCGCCCGTTAAGAAGCTGTTATCTGCATATACAAAAGAGCCGCTGCCCTCTTTTTTCCCATCAGCAAAATTTCCTACATACAAATCGCCATCTGTATCAAGATGAGCGCCTCTTCCATTTAGCTTGCCGTTTTTCCACTCGCCGCTTAAAAAAGTTCCGTCTTTAAACAGCAAAACCCCTTTTCCGTTATACTGACCGTTAACAAAATAGCCGGAGTAATGTAAAGTATTAGCATTACTGTAAATGGCTATTCCAATACCGTTTGGCTGCTTGTTCTTTATTTCACCAATATAATCAAACGAAGTGCCCCAGTCATCTCTAAGGCCTTCGATACGGCCTGTGGTGGTTTGCGCTGTTAGCTGTTGCAGTAAAACAGTTACAGCAAATAATGTAAACATTTTTTTCATACAGATAGTTTTGGTAAATCTTTATCTTTTCTTTTAGATTATACGTATTGTTTTGATATTTATTGCGCCTTACAAAGTATTACCTTGCAATTTTTTGATTCTGCCAGTTTGACTTTATTAAACAGGCGCATAATTTTTGACAACGTAAAATTCTTTAAATAAATATCAGACAATCCCCAATAATACGGATATGCTCAAGATTTTAAGTAAAATATTAGGCGGCAATAAAAGTGAAAAGGATGTAAAGAAAATTGAACCGCAGGTAGAAAAAATAAATCAATTTTTTAATGAATACCAGTCTCTTTCAAATGATGAACTGCGCAATAAAACGCAGGAGTTTAAACAACGTATACAAGATCATTTAAAAGAAATTGATGAAGAAATAACTGCTAAAAAAACAGAAGCAGACGCCTTGCCGGAAAGCGATATGCAAAACCGCGATGCCTTATATAAAGAAGCAGATGAATTAAAAAAAGACCGTGATAAAAAAATTGAAGAAGCTCTAAATGATATTTTGCCGGAAGCTTTTGCTGTAGTTAAAGAAACAGCACGGCGGTTTAAAGATAATACTGAACTTGTTGCAACAGCTACACAGCTTGATCGTGACCTGAGTGTAAAAAAAGATTACATAACAATCAACAGTGATAAATCAGTTTTTCAGAATAGCTGGACTGCCGGTGGTAGTCTTATTACCTGGAATATGGTACATTATGATGTGCAGTTGATTGGAGGTATTGTATTGCACCAGGGAAAGATTGCAGAAATGGCAACGGGTGAAGGTAAAACGCTGGTATCAACATTGCCTGCTTATTTAAATGCTTTGGCCGGTGAAGGCGTTCACATTGTTACAGTAAATGATTATCTCGCACGCCGCGACAGTGAATGGAACGGAACCATTTTTGAATGGCTTGGTTTAACTGTTGATTGCATTGACAGGCATCAACCAAATACTGAAGATCGCCGAAGAGCTTACCTCGCAGATATTACTTATGGAACCAACAATGAATTTGGTTTTGATTATTTGCGCGATAACATGGTGCACACACCCGAAGAAATGGTACAGCGCAAACACCATTATGCAATGGTAGATGAAGTGGATAGCGTATTGATTGATGATGCGCGTACACCTTTAATTATTTCTGGGCCTGTTGGAAGAGATAACAGCACACAACAATTTTTTGAATTAAAACCCCGCATAGAAAAACTGGCTGAAGCGCAAAAGCGTGCCGTGAATCAATTTCTGAATGAGGCAAAGAAAAAAATTAATGAAGGCGATGATGATGCAAAAAGCGGCGGACTTGCTTTGTATCGCGCATTCAGAGGCTTGCCTAAAAATACTGCACTTATAAAATATTTAAGTGAGCCGGGCATTCGTGTAAAAATGCAGAAGTCAGAAAATTATTATCTCGCAGATCAGCAAAAAGAAATGCCTAAGGTTGATGAAGAATTGTATTTCTATATTGATGAAAAAAATAATTCTGTTGAACTTACTGATAAAGGCATTCAGCTTATAACAAAAGCCGGGGAAGACTCAACCTTTTTTATACTCCCTGATATAGGAGTTGATCTTGCAACAATTGATGGTGATGCAACACTGGATACAGATAAAAAGCTGCACAAAAAAGAAGCGATATTAAATGATTATTCCATAAAAGCTGACCGCATTCATACAGTACAGCAGTTACTAAAAGCATATACTTTATTTGATAAAGATGTTGAGTATGTTGTGCTGGATGGGGCAGTAAAAATTGTGGATGAACAAACAGGCCGTATTCTTGATGGCCGCCGCTATTCTGATGGTTTGCACCAGGCAATAGAAGCAAAAGAGAATGTAAAAATTGAAGCCGCTTCACAAACGTATGCAACCGTTACATTGCAGAATTATTTCAGAATGTATCATAAGCTTGCCGGCATGACCGGTACTGCAGAAACAGAAGCTGCAGAACTTTGGGACATTTATAAACTGGATGTTGTTAGCATACCGACAAATGTGAATTGCATAAGACAAGACCAGGAAGATCTTGTATATAAAACCAAGCGTGAAAAATACCGTGCGGTAATTGAAACAATAGAAGAAATGCGTAACAATGGGCGCCCGGTTCTTGTTGGTACAACTTCTGTTGAAGTGAGCGAATTATTGAGCAGAATGTTGCAGCAGAAAAAAATTCCGCATAATGTATTGAATGCAAAACAGCATGCACGCGAAGCACAGGTTGTAGCTGAAGCAGGGCTTGCAGGCAATATAACCATTGCAACAAACATGGCTGGTCGCGGTACAGATATTAAACTCGGGCCCGGTGTAAAAGAAGCTGGCGGCCTTGCAATAGTTGGTACCGAACGCCATGAAAGTCGCCGTGTAGATCGCCAGTTACGTGGCCGTGCAGGAAGACAAGGTGATCCGGGTTCTTCACAATTTTTTGTTTGTCTTGAAGATGACCTGATGCGTATGTTTGGCAGCGAACGTATTGCCAAAGTAATGGACTTTGCCGGTTATAAAGAAGGTGAGGTTATTCAGCACAGCATGGTTACAAAAAGTATTGAGCGTGCACAAAGAAAAGTGGAAGAAAACAATTTTGGCATTCGTAAACGTTTGCTTGAGTACGATGATGTAATGAACAAACAGCGCACGGTTATTTATACTAAACGCAACCATGCCTTGTTTGGCGAACGGCTAGCACTGGATGTTGATAATGCTTTTTATGATGTTGCAGATGGCCTTATTGCTGCTTTTAAAAACCGCAATGATTATGAAGGTTTCAAACTTGAATCAATCGTAAACCTCGGGCTTGATACTGCAATTACAAAAGAAGAGTTTGAGAAAACGGATGAACAAAATCTTGCGCCTAAATTATATGAAGAAGCAATCGTTAACTATCAGCGTAAACGCAAAGACCTTGCCGCAATTGCATTGCCGGTTTTTAAAAATATCCGCGAATCTCAAGGCGCACATATACAAAATGTAGCTGTTCCTTTTGGGGATGGAAGAAAAGAAATACAGGTGCTGGCAAATCTGGATAAAGTGGTTCAAACTTCCGGTGCGGAACTAGCCAATATGCTGGAAAGAAGTGTAACACTATCTTTAATTGATGATGCATGGAAAGAACATTTGCGTGCAATGGATGACTTAAAACAAAGTGTGCAGACAGCGCACTATGAACAAAAAGATCCGCTGGTAATTTATAAAGGCGAAGCATTTAATTTATTCAGCCAGATGAATGGCCAGGTTAGCACCAACATTGTAAGTTTTCTTTGTCATGCAGAATTGCCTGTGCAGCAAAATGCGCCGGTTCGCGAGGCAAGACAAGAAAAAACTGACATGAGTAAAATGCGTTCCAACAAGCGCGAAATAGATAATGCAGGACAGGATTATGCTGCTAACGAAAATGACTATTATGATCCAACACCGGTAAAGCAGGAACCTGTAAAAGTTGGACCTAAGGTTGGTCGTAATGATCCGTGCCCATGCGGCAGCGGAAAGAAATATAAAAATTGCCACGGCAGAGACGAATAATTTTGTTACCCTTTAATTTATGCTTTATTTAGGAAGAGGCTAACTACCCTTATAATATCCTGCAGACAATTTCTAATCACAGCTGAATCACTTTTGCAAGGCATTGCAAAAAATAAATTAATAGCGCAAAATGATATTATTTATATTTATTAAATAATTCTTTAGCATATTTTATAAATTATTTTTATGAGTGATTCATCTAATTCTTTTCTTAAGTGGATCGGTGGTATTTTAGCTACTATTATTGCAGGATTTGTTCTCTGGAAGCTTACGAATAGCAATAACAGGGTTACAGAAACGCCACAAAAACCAGCAGATGCATATACTGAACCCAAACATGCACCTGAAAAAAAAGCTCATGTTACTATAAGTACTTTCAATATAAAAACTCCAATAAATATTGGAGAGAGTAGTACTGCAGATTTTGTGGTTACAAACGATGGAGATGAAGCTACAACAGGTTGCCATTTGATTTGGGACTTGCCAGGTCTTAATAACTCCCGAAATTCTGAATCATTTGATTTAGCTGCGGGTGAAAGTAAAAGTATATCATTAATTAGTAATTCAGTTCCCGACAAAGGAGACATAACAACTACTGCACAGGTAGATTGCAGTAATTGCAGTACTGAAAAAGTTGAAAGACATTTAGTAGTACAAATGATGATGAATTCAAACTCAGTTCACTTAAAGCAATAACATTTTGGTAAGTTATTTAAATGAAGTTGGTTGATGCAGTTAAAACTTTTTAATTCATTTCAATTTTAAATCACTCACTAGCATTACATGGTCACTGAGGTTTTCATCAACCATATCAAATTGTTTTATGGTGAAAGAAGTATCAGGCAAAATATAATCTATGCGTAGCATTGGCGCTAAAGAATTGTAGGTTTTTCCAACACCTAATCCGTTTTTTAAAAAGGCATCCTGCCGGTTGCCGCGAATATGAAAATATGTATAGGATGTAGGTACATCATTAAAATCGCCACATACAACAGACGGATGAATAACTGAATCTGTTTCCGCATGTACAATATCTGCCTGCGTACCACGATTGGTAAAAGCCGCCTTCATTTTTATAAAGATATTTTTTGATGCTCCGATAGATTGTTCATCACGCTGTTTTATTTTATTCATCTCGGAATAATCCTGGTTATTAAACCCGAACGATTGAAGATGCGTTGTAAATATGCGCAGTGTATCATCATTTACTTTTATATCAACATAAATTAAACTGCCTGTAAAATTTCCGGGGTAATCAATTTTACCGGAATCTATTATGGGATATTTTGAAAATACAACAGAGCCTGATGTGTAATAACCATTTTCTTTATTAAAATCTTTTGAATAAAAATAATTGGGAAATTGATTGCTGAACAAACCAATGTTATCTGCATTACCACCCTGTGTATAAGAATGATTAAATTCCTGCAGGCAAATAACATCAGGATGAAGATCTAAAATAGATTGCGCCAGTTCTGTTCTGTTATGTTGTTTTATTTCGGAGTTTTTACTTAAGCCATACATGTTGGCAACATTCCAGCTTATAATGCGGAAAGTACTGTCTGGTTTTTTGGTTACATCATTATTAAAAAAATGTGCAGCAAAAGTTACGCTTATTTGTTTTGCCCCAAGCAGCAACGTAATTAACGGCACAAGCGAAAGTTTTGGTTTTATTATAAGCCAAAAGAAAAACACAAAAAGGAGCAAAAAGAAAAGATAAGGAAAAGTAAGGCCCAGAAACCCAATCAACCACCAACGCTGCGGATTTAGATATGGCACCAGCAATGTTAGCAGGTACATTATGCAAACCACAATAGTAAGAATAAGCAGTAATTTTTTTACAACCTGCCGTATTACGTTAGCCATGAATAAAAATAACGAATTACAGCAGAATTTATTTCCATTGCACGTCTGTTATTACAGGATAATGATCAGAAAGCTTTTGCTGAATAACGGTGCAGTTCTTTATTTTAAATCGTTTATCTGTAAGGCAGTAATCTATGCGCAGCATGGGAAGAACTTTATAAAACGTTGCGCCAATGCCAGAACCCTGTTCAAGAAATGCATCGTAAAAATCATTTTTTAGTAACTGGTATGTATAAGTGCAGGGTGTTGAATTCATGTCTCCGCAATAAATAACCGGCAACACGGCTTTTGATAGTGCTGAATCAATAATTTCAGCTTCGCGTTGATGCAGTTGCTCCACTTCCCGCAGTTTATATTGAATAGCTCTTTTACGATCATACGTAATTTGATAAACATCTCTATTTACATTGTCTGTATCCTTGTATAATTGGTAAGAAGCGAGATGCGCTGTATAAATTCTTACAAGCCTGTTATTAAATTTAATATTGGCATAAACAAGATGTTCATTAACGCCATCATTCCTGATGCTTATGCGGCCACTGTCAGTAAAAGGTATTTTAGAAAATATTGCCGAGCCTCTCATAACAACTGCATCAAAACGGTTGGTAGAAATTTGATCGTTTGAAAAGAGATGATAAATATAGCCGAGTGAATCTAATTCTCTGCGCACAGAAATTCTCCATCGGCCGCCTTCAACATTTGTATATTCCTGCACGCATAAAACATCAGGATTTTTTTCTGTAATAACGCGAAGCATTTTTGAGCGGGCAACAGACTTTTCAGTAAGATCAACAAAGTCCTGTACATTCCACGTCATTACACGCAATGTTATACTGTCTTTTTTATTATTAAATTTTTGAGGGAAATTAAAAGCTATTGTATGTGAAAGATTAAATAAACCCGGCGGCAGGCAAACCAGCATAATTACTGCTAACCGTTTTCTTATATAAAGATTTATCAATGCAACAATTAGCGTTACCAGAAAAAGATAAGGAAAAGCCAATGCAAAAAAAGTTATATAAGAAAAAGTAAGCGGAGCAATAAAAGAACTAAAACAGGAAATAATAAACAGCACCAGCAAAGAGATAGAAACAATATTCCAGGCAGGCTTTAAAAATTTTTTCATGTAAGATTAAAAATTAAACCGGGCTTTAAATATTCTCCTTGCTTGCTTTTTTTAAAAATTCTTTTTCCTCTTCTGTAAGATAATGATAACCGTGATCATTTATCTTATCTAAAATCTCATCAAGTTTCTGCTGACTGAACTGGTGTGTTTTTTCATAAGGTTTGCGTATAACTTTATAAGAATAATCTTGCTGCTGGTATTTTTTTTCAGGATTAAAAAGATTATTAATCCAGTTAACCAAACGTATCATCCATCCGCCCATATCATTTCCGCGCTTAAGCTGGTATATATAAAAAAAACCCGTTAAACCACTGCCAATATGGGCTGCAGCTACAGCGCCATTGCTTAAACCAATTGTGCCCAGATCAATGGCTGCAAATATTAATGTTAGGACCCATAAAGGAATGCCTCCGTTAAGCATTGGAAAAATGCGGAATCCAGGCGTAAGTGCAGTTGCAGCAATAGCAACCGCCATAACAGAAGTGCCTGCACCCATTAATGAAAACGCTGCTGCATTTATATGAATTGATGGAATAAGACCAGCAGTAATTAAAAAAATTATACCGCCAAAAACGCCGCCATATAAATAAACAGGGAACAATTTGTTATTACCCGCAAGATCCTGCAGAATATAACCAAAACACCAAAGCCATAACAAGCTGCTAATAAGATACCAGATGCTGTTATGTGCAAACATGTAAGTAAAAATCGTCCATGGACGTGTAAGAAACCTGTAGCCTTCTGCCGGCATTGCTACCCAGTTATCTATATTAAACTCTGTAGTTTGCGAATGTCCTGCTGTTAAATCGTAAATAACTTTTATAAAAAGAATGCCTGAAAAAAATAATGCATTAAGAATAATGAGCCAAGTAAGCGCATTAGTATCCTCGCCCATCAAAATTCTTTTGCTGCTATGCTGCTCCTTTACTGACATAATTTAAAATTTGAAATTACATACAATTTAATAAAATGTTCGCCGGTTTGTTTTATTCCAGAAATACACCATTGCCAAACCAAAAATTGCGCCACCCAAATGTGCGAAATGTGCTACATTATCTCCTGCGCTGTTTTCTAAAGCCATTACTAATTCAAACCCTGCATATATAAGTACGAACCATTTTGCCTTTAAGGGCAGAAAAAAATAAATATAGATATAGGTGTTTGGAAATAAATATCCAAAAGCAGCAAGACAGCCAAATATTGCGCCCGATGCTCCCAATGTTGGCTCGTTTAATTGCGTGTTTACAACCTGCCTGCTAAGTTCATAAGCCTGCTGTGCGGCAACAGAACTATCAGGATTATTTCTCCATTGATTTACTATATCCAGTGTGTTTGGATAATAATCACCAATATGCTGAGACGCATAAAAATTTTCAAAATTGCCGAAATTAAAATGCTGAGTTAAAACATTATAACTTTCTAAAAGAGAATTTGTTTCAAAATATAAAACAGTCATGTGCATTAATGCCGCACCTAAACCGCAAATAAGATAAAATGTAAGAAATCGTTTTGGTCCCCAAAGATTTTCAAGCACAGATCCGAACATCCACAAAGCGAACATGTTTGAAAAAATGTGTCCGATGCTGCCATGCATAAATAGATGTGTGATAAACTGCCATGGTTTAAATAACGGGCTTTGCCATGTATGCAGCGCAAATAAATCATTTAGTAAATCAGGATGACTGCCTTTTTCTACAGTTTGCTGTGCAATAAACACAAGCACGTTTATAATTAAAAGGTTTTTTATTATAGTTGGCAATATCTGGAAACGTCCCGGCCTGAACTCTCTCATTCAATTATTTTAAACTGTTCTTAATTTTAATTGTACTACATTTTCTATGTGATGCGTGTGCGGAAACATATCTACCGGCTGAATTTTTTCAACGCTGTATTTTTCATTTAAAATATTTATATCCCTTGCCTGCGTTGCCGGGTTACAGCTTACATATACAATAACAGGCGTTTCAGTTTGCAATAATTTTTCTATAAGATCTCCATGTAAACCTGCCCGCGGCGGGTCAACTATTATAACATCTGCGGTTCCGTGCTTTTCAAAGAAATCATTATTGCATATATCAATTACATCACCAGTATAAAACGATGCGTTTGCAATATTATTTAAGGCGGCATTTTCTTTTGCATCATTAATGGCTTCCTCAATTACTTCCACACCAATTATTTTCCTGGCCTGCGGACTTACAAAAATGCCAATGCTGCCGGTGCCGCAATATAAATCATACACAATTTCTTTGCCTGTTAATTCTGCAAAATTCCGTGTAATTGTATAAAGTTTTTCTGCCTGTTTTGTGTTGGTTTGAAAAAAAGATTTCGGGCTTATTTTATATTTAAAATTTTCCAGTTGTTCTGTTATATAACCGTTACCTTTTATTATTTGCGGAGTGAGATCATAAATACTGTCATTGCGCTTTTCGTTTATTGTATACAGCAAGGTTGTTATTTGCGGAAACCGGTCTAAAATAAAATCAAACAGCAATTGCATTTTATTTTCATCTTTGTACGCCAAAACAATGTTTATCATTATTTCACCGGTGGTTGCAATACGCACCATCATGTTTCTCAGCCAACCTGTATGTTGTTTAAAATCGTAAAAAGGAAAATTTTGGTTGCGGGCAAAATCAGCAATTGAATTTCTTAAAGCATTTGTTGGTTCTGTTTGCAGCCAGCAGGTTTTTATATCAACCACCTTATCATACATGCCCTTTGCATAAAAACCTGCAACGCTTTGCTGTGACATTGCTACAATATCAGCGTCGCTGCTCTTTAATTGCCGAAATTCATTTTCTGCAATAAATTTTTTTGCTGAGAAAGAATATTCAAGCTTATTACGGTAAAATCTTGTTTCCGCGGCACCGGCAATTGGAAAAATTTCCGGCAGTTGTGTTTTACCGATACGGGTTAAAACATCATACACTTGTTTTTGCTTGTATTCAAGCTGTTTTTCATACGGCAACATTTGCCATTGGCACCCGCCGCACACACCAAAATGCTGGCAGAAAGGCGCAACCCTGTCTTCAGAATATTTTTTTATTTGCAGCGGAAACCCTTCGGCCCAATCTTTTTTATTCTTGTATAATTGCACGTCAACCACATCACCGGGAACTGTATTTTCCACAAAAATTACTTTGCCATTTTGCTTTGCCAGCGATTTACCCTCAGCAGCATAGTTTTCAATCAACAAATCTTCAAGAATTATTTTTTGCCTTTTCACTACCGCAAAAATAAGGGCAAACAATTTTTTTTCTTTTAAACCGATATAATACTGCGTTAACTGTTTTACACTCACTTAACAAAAACAAATAGATATTGAAATATATTTACGCCAATTTTTAAAGCATGAGGATATTTTTTGTTGTAACAATTTTAATAACCTGCACTTTTTCGGTTAACGCTCAGCAACCACCGCCGGGATACCAACTAACAGTTACCACCAATTATAAAAACGCACAGATTTATTTGGGTGATTATTATGGCAAACGCAAGCTGCTGGCAGATTCAGCTATAGCAAACAGTAATGGTGTTGCAGTTTTTAAAGGCGATAAAAAATTACCGCAAGGCATTTATTTTGTTGTATCGCCAGACCATGTGATATTATTTGAAATACTGATGGATGATGGCCAGCATTTTTCAGTAGTATCAGATTCTGCCAAACCAGGAGAGATAAAATTTACGGGTTCGCCGGATAATGATTTGTTTGCAGCTTACTCATCTTTTCTTGCTAAAATATCACCTAAGCTTAATACGCTGCAGCAACAATTAAAAGCAGCAAAAAATGCCAGCGATTCTGCAGCCGCAAGCAAAGAACTGGCAAAAGCCGCCGCTGAATTAACTGATTACCGTAATAATGTTATAACAAAATACCCAGGCTCAATGCTTACAACATTATTGCTGGTAGCAAAAATTCCTGACCGCCCGCAAATACCAATAGTAAACGGCAAACCTGATTCCGCCTATCCTTTCTATTATGTAAAAGAACATTATTGGGATAATGTTGATTTTACAAACGACATTGTTTTACACACACCTTTTTTTGATCCCAAGCTGGAAGATTATTTTAAATACTATGTGTCTCCAGATCCTGATTCAATAATAAATGAGGTGAATTATATGCTGCTTTCATCAAGAGAAACAAAAGAGCTGCATACATTTCTGCTGGGAAAATTTACAGATAAATATATTTCACCGGAGTATATGGGGCAGGATAAAGTGTTTTTGTTTTTGTTTGAAAATTTTTATGCCAAGGGTGACACAACCTGGCTTAATGAAAAACAACGCAAATATATATTTGACCGCGCTTATAGTTTAATGGCAAACCAATTGAATGAGCAGGCTTCACCGCTTGAACTTACAGATACAGCAGGCAATGCTGTTTCATTGTACAATATTAAAGCGCCACTTACTTTTGTTGCATTTTGGGATCCACATTGCAGCCATTGCCAGCTACAAATTCCGCGGCTTGATTCTTTTTATGAAGCCAAATGGAAAAATGAAGGCGTAAAAATTCTGGCTGTTTGTGTAAACGATTTTGTGGTTGATGACTGGAAGAAATTTATTGTTGAACATAAGCTGAACGACTGGTATCATGCTTATGAAACAAAAGAGAAAAAAACACAGTTAGAGGCAAACAACCAGGCCGATTACCGGCAATTGTATGATATCTCTCAAACGCCAACTTATTTTTTATTAGATGAAAATAAACACATCATTGCAAAAGGCCTGAGTCTTGATCAATATGACGGGCTTATAGATACCAAATTAAAATCAACATCTGCATCTCAATAACTGTATTTATGAAAATTAAATTTCCTCTGTTTTTTGCTTTGCTGATAACATTAAATACCGCAAAAGCACAAACGCTTTTTACCTATGGCACACATGCTGTTTCTAAAAATGAATTTCTTGAAGCATACAATAAAAACCCTGATACAACCGGCAACAAGCAGGATAAACTGAAAGAATATCTTGACCTGTATATAAATTTCCGGTTAAAGCTACAGGCCGCTTATGATGAAAAAGCAAATACCAATGCTGATCTGAAAGCAGAAGCAGACAATTTCAAAACGCAGCTTACAGACAATTTTATTAACCAGCAGGCTAATATAAGCCAGCTTATGCACGAAGCTTTTTTACGTAGCCAGAAAGATATTTTACTGCAGCAGGTTTTTGTACAATCACCAAAAGGCAATGATACTGCCGCTGCGTATGCACAAATTTTACAAGCATATAACGAATTAAAAAATGGTAAAAATTTTCAAGACGTTGCCATACAATATTCAACAGATTCTGCAGTAAAAATCAATAAAGGAAATGTCGGCTATATGACCGTTTTTACGCTTCCTTATTCAATAGAAAATATTATTTATAATTTAAAGCCGGATAATTATTCAACTATTTATAAAAGCAGTATAGGCTATCACATTTTTAAAAATGCCGGGGAAAGGCCGGCAATTGGCAGAAGAAAGGTTGAGCAATTATTATTTCCGACACCGCCTTTTTATACAAATGAACAAATTAATGCTGCAGCACATCTTGCAGATTCTGTTTATCATCTTTTACAAACAGGAACCTCATTTGCATCAATGCTTCCCCTGTATGCACATAATTATTACGAGATGCAGGATGCTAATGCTATTGAAGTAAAAGTTGGAGATTACAGTGCTGATTTTGAAAATGAAGTTTTTAGCCTGAAAAATAAAGATGATATTTCCAAACCATTTAAAACAAATTATGGTTATAATATTTTAAAGCTGGATGAAAGTTTACCGGTTGCATCTGATGAAAATGATGTTGCATTTGCGGCCTGGCTTCAAACACAAATTCAGAATGACGGAAGGCTTGATGCTGCAAAAAATAATCTTCTAGAAAATTGGCTGGGCCTTACAGGTTTTAAAGAATCAGTTTACAATCATTCTGATTTATGGGCTTATACTGACAGTGCTTTGAAAACCCAAAACAATTTGCCCGCTTTATATAAAGGCTTAAAACCTGAAACTGTTTTATTTCAATTCGAAAAAAAGAAGATCACAGTAAAAGACTGGATAAACTATCTGCTTACTATTGATGTATCTGCTAATGTTAACGGGCAACAGGATTACGAGAAGTATATGAATGAATTTATTCGCTTTGCCTGCAATAATTATTATAAAGAACATATTGAAGACTTTGATACCGCTGCAGCTGAACAACTAAAAGAGTTTAATGATGCCAACATGCTTTTTTATGTAATGGATAAACATGTTTGGAGCAAGGCTTCAAACGATACAGTTGGCTTAAAAAAATATTTCGAAACGAATAAGGCCGCCTATTTATGGAAAGAAAGTGCAACAGCGCTTGTAATATCTGCTCCGCAAAAAGCAATTGCGGATTCTATTGCTTTTAAAATAAAAAATAATCCGGCACGCTGGCGGAATATTAGTGCCAGCTATGATAATTCAGTATATGCTGACAGTAATCGCTTTGAAGCTGACCAACTACCGGTGAAGCAAAAAGTAATAATGGAAAAAGATTTTCAAACAATACCGGAAGCAAATGATGCCGGCGACTCGTATACTTTTGTGCATATTTTACAGGTATATCCGCAATCCCAACAAAAAAATTTTGAAGAAGCAAAGGGTATGGTGATAAATGATTATCAGCAAGCTTTGGAACAAACGTGGCTAAACAACTTAAAAAAGGCTTATCCTGTTAAGGTTAATGATGCTGTATTAAATACGCTGCATTAGAAGGCATCTTTAACAAAGAGTTGTAAAAATTATATGGCTAAATTTTTGATAACTAATCACTAAAATTTTTAAGTTTTAGGCTTTGACTTTATCTTTGTACTTTAGTTGTAACCTAATTTGTACTTAGTTGTAACCTAAGTCGTAACCTAAAGCCTGTAAAAAAGCCTTCATGATACAAGTAGTCGCCGGAATTATAATTGCATATCTTCTAACCTATTTTCTGCTGCCTTTAGTTATCCGTATTGCTCATGACAATCAATTATATGACATACCAGATGAAAGAAAAATTCATAACCCTCAGGTTTCATCGCTTGGCGGCATAGCAATATTTACTGGTATTATATTAAGCCTGCTGCTTGTTTCAGATTTTAATAATTACAATTCAGAACTTCAATACTTTATTGCGGCCTTTTTTATCATTTTTATATTAGGGCTTATAGATGATATCTTTTTTCTGAAAGCCTGGAAAAAAATTCTCGGGCAATTACTGGTTACTGCCATGCTTACTTTAAAAGGTAATTTATTAATTACAAATTTCTATGGCTTTTTAGGTGTGCATCAACTTACGCATATTGAAAGCATTTATGTTAGTTTCTTTACTATTATATTGCTTATAAATTCTTTTAATCTTATAGATGGTGTTGATGGGTTGGCTGGCTCAATTGGTTTTAGTGCCTGCCTTTTGTTTGGCACTTTCTTTTTTATTAATAATGCGGCGCCATATGCTGTGCTGGCTTTAACTGTTTGCGGTGCTTTGCTTGCATTTCTAATGTATAATTTTCCTCCGGCAAAAATTTTTATGGGCGATTCAGGCTCAACTTTAATAGGGTTGATGTGTGCAATACTTGCAATAAAGTTTATTGAAAGCCCAGGCATACAGTTATACTTCAATAATTATTCTACCCCGGCAATAGCTTTTGGTTTTTTATTAATACCATTGATGGATGTGCTGCGTGTTTTTGCTCTGCGCATCTATAAAAAACAATCTCCATTGGCGCCTGACAGAAATCATTTGCATCATCTTTTACAAAACAAAGGATTATCTCATACTGAAATAACCGTAACATTACTTGCAGCACAATTTTTATTTGCCGGCTTAACTTTATTGGTACGCAATCTTAATCTGCATACAATTCTTTCCATACAGTTTATTGTTTATTTCTCTTCAGTTTTTATTTTGAAGAAATTTATTCCTGTACGCAAGAAACTTCATATTGTGCGTGATGAAATCTCCGAAGCACTGGTTCCTGATTTAAAAGTTTATCCTATCTTTCCTGCTAAAGAAAAAGTTTCAGTAAGAGAAGATTCTTAAGGTGCTTAATTTTTTTGAATACTTAGTTTTGCATTCAAATTTTTTATTTTATGGATCCAGAAGAATTGGAATTGATCATAGATGATACCGAATCATCAATGAAAAAAGCTATAAGCCATCTTGAAGCAGAATTAATAAAAATTCGTGCAGGTAAAGCAAATCCAACAATGGTAGATGGAATATTTGTTGAGTATTATGGCAACCCTACGCCAATTACACAAGTTGCTAATATAACTATACTTGATGCACGTACTATCAGCATTCAGCCTTGGGAAAAAAATATGCTGCAGGCAATTGAAAAAGCAATATTGCAGGCAAACATTGGGATAACTCCGCAGAATGATGGCAATCAGATCCGTCTTTTTCTTCCGCCATTAACTGAAGAGCGCAGAAAAGAATTATTTAAAAGGGCAAGCGGAGAAGGCGAACATTCAAAAGTTGCTATAAGAAATATTCGCCGCGATGCGATTGAAGAAATTAAGAGATTGCAGAAAGACGGGCTAAGTAAAGATGTTACCGGTGATGCTGAAGAAACTATTCAGCAAACAACCAACAGGTATATTGCTTTGGTAGATAAACATCTTGCCGCCAAAGAAAAAGAAATGATGGCAGTTTAATTATAAAAATTTATACCAAAAAAGGTTTTGAATTTTATTATTGAAAACCTTTTTAATTCTGTTACATTGTTTCATCAGCAGAAGGGCCGTACATGCCCGGCACAGCAATATCAAGCAATCGCAGGTAAACACTTAGTTGCCCGCGGTGATGATAAATATGATTGTAAGCAAAACTTCTGAGTGCTACTTTTTTGGGAAGCTGAAACATTACTTGTTCGCCGCGCAAAACTCTCCACGTCGTATTAAAATTTTCATCTGGAGCCGCCTCTAACACACTTATTGCCGAAGCAAGTCTTTCATCAAACAATTTTAAAATGGCTTCTGTGCTTTCAGGATTATCGCGATTAAAATTTGCGGTGGCAAAATTAAATTCATCAGCATTCAGTATTCTTTCAACCCAAACAGGAAGGTCAGCAACATGCTTTGCCAGTTTACCAATCTTCATTGATTTTTCATGTGGCGACCAATCGAGTTTATCAGAAGGAACACGTTCAAGCATTTTTCGCGTATTAGATGCTTCATGTTTCAGTTCGGCAATTAAAGCGGTGTTTACAGGCATTACAAAATTTTAATTAGCAGCTAAAATATAAAATAAACGGCCACTGATACACGAATGTTTTTGCATTTTAAGCGTGCATAACAACAGGGTTGTTATACATAATGCGCAAAATCTTTTTCAAAGTTTCCTTTAATTCTTTCTATGGAAGGGTTGTAATAGCCAAATCTTAAATGCGGAAATTCTTCTTTCAATAATTCCATCAATTGTTTTACGCCAAGCATTTCACCAGTTTCGGTAACACCAATTTTTCCCAAATACCAATCCGGATCAATATTAAAATTGCGCCATTGAATCATGCACAAATCAGTTTCGATTATCAATTTTCGCAATGCTTCATATTCTTCAACAGTATCCGTCATACCTGGAAAAACAAAATAATTTATACTCGTCCAGCCATTGAAACTGCGTACTGTTTTTAATGATTCAATTAAATCTTCAAACATATAATTATTCGGCCTGTAATACGCGGTGTAAATATGGCTTTGCGCACTGTTCATGCTTACACGAATGCTATTCAAACCTGCTTCGCACAATGCTTTTACAGCATCAGGCTTAGAGCCATTTGTATTGATATTTATGCTGCCGCGGTTCGTATGCTTTCTTATTTCAAATATTGATTCTTTAATAGTTTCCCACATAAGCAAAGGCTCGCCCTCGCAACCTTGCCCAAAACTTACAAGTGGATAAGGCGCATGTAATAAATGCGGAACGGTAAACTCTGCGATCTCTTCTGCTGTTGGCCTGAAGGTTAACCTGTCCTGTGTTGAAACAATCGTTTCTTCTTCGGGTTGAAATGAGATACATCCAATACAATTTGCATTGCAGGCCGGAGAGGTTGGAACAGGACATTCCCATCTGCCTAAAGATAAATTTCTTGCTGCAGGGCAGTGATAAGTTAAGCAGCAATTCTGCATTAAATGTTTCACCAACCGGTTGTGCGGATAATTCTCTAATAGATGTGCCGCACCATTTTGAATTTTTTGTTCGTCATAACCTGCATGTTCCTGACGAATATCATTTTCAATTCTTACCGCAGGCACATAAAATTTATTATTCAGCCAGCCGGCAGCCGTATAACAAAACAAAGGAAGCGTTGGCGCTTCAGGCAAACTTTCATACGCTGCTAAATACAAACCTGTATGCGCAGGCGGAATAAAAGCTGCCACAGCCCAGCCCTTTTCACACAAACGCATATTGCCTGTGTGCACATCTATACCAATGCTTTTGCGATCCGGCAATTCATATAAATTTCCGCCATCGGGTAACTCTATCCAGTCTTCTGCTGCTACAGGAAAAGCGTCCCAGCCTGCGCGGCCAACAGCATAAAGACTTTTATCTTCATAAATGTTGCCCTTACCATCCGAATACAATAAATATGGAGATTGATTAAGCATGATGAAAAGTTGATGGCTCATCGCTGATAGTTTATAGAACAGAATTACTATGATCTATGAACGATTACCTATTTGCTGTCTGCAAAATGCATTAAATTCTTTTTCTGTTTCAGCCGAAACATCTGATTCGGTTTCTTTTTGTATGATCTTATTATTTATAAAATCAACAGTTAGAATATTCTCTTTTAATATGGCGTTTTTAATTTCCTGCCACGAATAATTTTTGAATGGAAATGTATTAAATGTTACTCCGTCTTCAGCAAACCCAATTTCCTGCGGAAATTTAATTTGCCTTTCAAGCAAAGCGGCAATTATAAGAAAAATGCCAATTGACGGGATATGCAGCGGATATAGTAACCATAAAAAAGCAGCAGCATATAAAGCCCATTTAAAAGTAATAATGCTTTCTTTCTTATTTAAATTAACGATAGCCAGCACGAAATTGGAAATAATAACAATCAACAAAAAAATATTTATCCAGGTAAGATTAAAGAATGTTGAATTCAATAAAGCAAAAACCTCAGCAGTTATGGTAATCATACACATTAAAACACTGATAATATTGTAAATTTTATAATCAGGATGTTTTAAGGTAACAACAAAATCATATTCTTCCTTTTGCTTCATGTGCAGTGCTTTTCACAAATAAATTGCAAATCTTCCACAGCAATCTTGATGCAACAACAGCATCATAATTTGCATCACCTACACCAACTTCCACAAGGTCGAAGCCAATTAATTTTTTTCCGCTTTCTACAATCTTTTTAAGCAAATACAAAACTTCATCAGACTGAAAACCGCCGGGCACAGGCGTGCCTGTATGCGGACAAAGTTTAGGATCAAGCCCGTCTATATCAAAACTAAAATAAACATGTTCAGGTAAATGGGTTATCATTTCATCAACAATATGCATCCAATGATCGCCCCTGAACAAACGTTCTTTTATCTGCTGATCAAAATAGGTAATTATTTTAAAATTGCTGTTGCATATATAATTCCATTCTTCTTCGCAATAATCTCTTACGCCAACCTGCACCAGTTTTTCAATTGCACTTATCTCTGTAAGCGCATTGTACATAATGCTTGCATGTGAATAATTAAATTCCTCATAGGCTTTGCGCAAATCGCAATGTGCGTCAATCTGCAAAATTCCAAAGCTTTTATATTTTTCTGCCAAAGCCTTAAAATAACCCAGTGATACACTATGATCGCCACCAAGCAAACCCACAAATTTATTCCTGTTTAACAAATCCCTCGTTTGTTCATATACCCAATTATTAAGCATTATAGCGCCTTCATTAATTTCTTTAAGGCTTTTTAGCATAAACTTATTATTGTTTATGTCTTGGCCATGAGCAATAAAATCAATGTATAATTCAGCTTCTTTACGCAGGTAATCGCTTTTCATCAGGATTTTTTTATCAACATCACGCATAAAAAACCCATCCTTCCAGCCCTGCGGCATATTGCTATCAAATAAATCAATCTGCGTGCTTGTTCTGAATATATGCTCCGCAGCTCTTGCTGTGCCAGCATTGCAGCTTACGGTAACTTCCCACGGCACCGGCAAAAGAACTACATGTGCGTCTTCTTCTGAAAAGGGCAAACCGAATATGTTGTTATTACGGTTGGCTACTGCATTTACATCAAACTTTGAAAGATCAGTCATAACTATTTAAAAAAGCTTTGCAAGATACTTGCTATTTTTAAAACCATTTTGCTAATATTATAAATAATAAATTGAACTCATTAATGAAGCGCTTATACTAACCATCTTTGAAAAAAGCAGAGATACCTTAGAATATTGACTTTGTTCGTTGACAAATTATTTAAAGACAAGCCTCTGAACAGGTGATAAACAGCTTTATAACGGGCTAAAATTAAAACGCTTTCAAAAAGTTTATATTATTGCAGAATGATGAAGTTAGAAAAATGATAAAATTTTATAAAGAACATCATTCAAAAATTCCTTTTCTTCATATACCCTAACCAATTAAATTTACCTTTTTTATTCTGAAAATTTACTCATGAGAAAATATAAACTGCTTATTATATTTTGTTGCATTACAACTATAATATCAGCACAGGAAACCTTTCCGGTTAATGGTGTTAAAGATTATCGCGAAGATTACATTGCATTTACACATGCAACTATGGTAAAAGATTCAAAGACCACATTGAAAGATGCAACGCTTATTATCAAACAAGGAAAAATAATTGCTGTAGGTAATAACATCAGTTTGCCGAAAGACGCTGCCAGCATTGATTGTAAAGGCAAATACATTTATCCATCATTCATTGATTTGATGAGCGATTATGGAATAACTGTTGCAGAACAACCAAAACGCACAAGAGGATTTTTCCAGGCACAATTTGTAAGCGATACGAAAGGTGCTTATGGCTGGAACCAGGCCATTCGTCCTGAAACGGATGCATCTAAAGTTTTTACTGCGAATGAAACCAAAGCAAAGGACTTGCGTGGATTAGGTTTTGGTTTAGTGCTTTCACATTTGCAGGATGGCATTGCGAGAGGAACAGGAACATTGGTTACGCTGAGTGATGAGAAAGAAAATTTTGACATGGTGAAAGAAAAAGCAGCGGCATTTTATTCATTCAGCAAAGGCAGTTCAACACAGGATTATCCAACATCTTTAATGGGTTCAATTGCATTGATTCGTCAAACCTATTTAGATGCGCAATGGTATAAGAATAAACCTGCTGATGAAGGAACAAATTTGTCGCTGGAAGCATGGAACAGCAATCAATCATTACCACAAATATTTGATGCCGGGGATAAGTGGAATGTATTGCGTGCTCAAAAAATTGCGAACGAATTTGGTGTTCAATATATTATTAAAGCAGGTGGAAATGAATACCAGCGCATGGATGAAATGAAAGCAACAAAAGCAAATTTTATTTTGCCTTTGAACTTCCCAAAAGCAATTGATGCAGAAGATGCCAACGCAATAAGATTGGTTTCATTAGGCACTATGAAACATTGGGAAATGGCGCCGCTTGAGCCGGGCGTTTTTGAGAAAGCAGGTTTGAATTTTGCATTAACGGCAAGCGGCACAACAGGCGATGAATTTTTAGACAATCTGCGCAAAGCAATTGATAATGGTTTAAGTGAATCAAAAGCCTTGGATGCTTTAACCAAAACACCTGCAACTTTAATTGGCGTGTATGATACAGTTGGCAGCATTGATGTTGGAAAGCTTGCAGATTTTTTGATCACAACAGGACCTGTGTTTGATGAAAAAACTATCTTTCTTCAAAACTGGATAAAAGGGAAAAAATTTATTCTCAGCGATAATGGATGGAATGATTATCGCGGCAATTATAAACTCACCATCAAACAAAACAATAATAATATACAATATAATATTGCAGTTGATGGAAAGCCCGGCAAACTTTCTGCAACTATTCAATCTGCGAATGATACAACAAAAAATACTCTTCAATTAAGCATCAATAATAACAGCGTTAATTTAAGATGGAGTAATAAAGCCGACAGTTCAAAATTGAATTCATTGTCGGGCATCATAAGCAACAATGTATGGAACGGTTCAGGTTATGATGCGAATGGAAATATTGTTTCATGGAATATGCTTGTTTCCGGCCCTTATGTTGAAAAGCCTGATACATCAAAACCCAAGAAAAAAGAAATAGTTAATTCAACTGTTCTTTATCCATTTAATGGTTATGGTTTTTCTGAAATGCCAAAACAGCAAGATGTGCTGATTAAGAATGCAACGGTTTGGACGAATGAAGCAGATGGCATTTTGCAAAACACAGATGTATTATTAAAAAACGGAAAGATTTCAGCGATCGGCAAAAATTTATCTGCATCAAATGCACAACAGGTTGATGGCACCGGTGAATATTTAACGCCGGGAATTATTGATGAACATTCACACATCGCTGTTACAGGAAGTGTGAATGAATGTTCGCAATCTGTAACTGCAGAAGTGCGTATTGCTGATGTGATTGATCCGGAAGATATTCAAATCTATCGTCAGCTATCTGATGGTGTTACTGCTGTACATATTTTACATGGAAGCTGCAATACGATCGGCGGCCAAACACAATTGATAAAAATGCGTTGGGGCCAGGATCCGGAACAAGTGAAGTTTGCAAATTGGGATCCGTTTATAAAATTTGCTTTGGGTGAAAATGTAAAACGTTCTTACAGTCCAACCAACAATCGTTTTCCTGATACACGCATGGGCGTTGAACAGGTTTTAATGGATGCATTTACACGTGCAGAAGATTATCAAAAACAAGGTGCAGATAAAAGAAGAGATCTGGAGCTTGATGCATTGAGCGAAATTTTAAATCATAAAAGATTTATCACTTGTCATTCTTATGTGCAAAGTGAAATAAATATGCTGATGCATGTTGCGGATTCATTTCATTTTAAAGTAAACACCTTCACACATATTCTGGAAGGTTATAAAGTTGCTGATAAAATGAAAGCGCATGGTGCTTATGCTTCTACATTTAGCGATTGGTGGGCATATAAAGCAGAGGTGGAAGATGCAATTCCATATAATGCAGCGCTGATGACAGATGAAGGCTTGACTGTCGCAGTAAATAGCGACGATCCTGAACAGGCTCGTCATTTAAACCAGGAAGCTGCAAAGAGCATTAAGTATGGTGGATTGACTGAAGAGCAGGCATTCAAAATGTGCACACTAAATCCTGCAACTATGCTGCACATTGCAGACAGAGTTGGAAGTATAAAAGTTGGTAAAGATGCTGATGTTGTTTTATGGAATAATAATCCTTTAAGTGTTTATGCAACTGCACAAAAAACTTTTGTAGATGGTATTGAATATTACGATCGTCAATGTGATTCAACTGTGCGCATTTATATTGCTAATGAAAGAAATCGCCTGATACAAAAAATGCTTGCAGCTAAAAAAGAAGGCGCCAAAACACAACCGGCTGTTATGACTTTTGATGCAGAAATAGAAAGTGAGGATGGGCAATAAAGTTCCATTGTTTCAAAGTCTAAATGTTTCAATGTTATGGCAACGTTTAAGAAATTTGAAGAAATAGTTTCATGGCAAAAAGCCAGAGAATTAAATAATGAAATTGGTGCTTTGATTGATAGTGGAAATTTTAAATCGAATTATAGGTTAATAAATCAAATAGAAGGCTCCGCAGGTTCTATAATGGATAATATTGCTGAAGGCTTTGAAAGAAGCGGCAATAAAGAGTTTATTCAATTTCTTTACATAGCTAAAGGCTCATGTGGTGAATTGCGATCGCAATTATACAGAGCGATAGATCGTCATTATCTTAATCAAAAACAATTTGATAAATTTTACTCTTGCGCGTATGAAATAAGTGTGCTTATACAAAAATTAATAAACTATTTATATCAATCCGAAATAAAAGGGACCAAGTATAAAAAAGTTAACAATGAAACTTTGAAACAATGAAACCATTGAAACAAATAATTATGAAACAGTTTACAATATTTTTTTTATGTATTGGAATATATAGTAGTTGCTTTTCCCAAGCAAATGTTCTACCCGCAGAAAAGCAAACGCAAACAATTGCTTTAACACATGCAACAATACATATTGGAAACGGCGATGTAATTGACGACGGAACAATTGTTTTTTCAAATGGAAAAATTACTGCTGTTGGAAAATCAGCAGATGTAAGCAATGCAAAAGTGATTGATTGTTCAGGCAAACAAATTTATCCTGGTCTGATATTAACTGACAGTTATATTGGTCTTGAAGAAATTGGTGCATTGCGTGCAGAGCATGATGAATCTGAATTGGGCGATTTGAATCCTGATATCCGATCATTAGTTGCGTACAATACAGATTCAAAAATTATAAACACTGTTCGCAGCAATGGTATTTTATTGGCGAATGTTGTTCCCAATGGTGGCATTTTAAGCGGCACTTCTTCTATCATGCAATTAGACGGATGGAACTGGGAAGATGCAGTGTATAAAATGGATAATGGCATTCATTTTCGCATGCCTTCCTTAATTCCAACTTCAACAGAAAATTCAGCAAGCGAAACATTAAAAAAAGCATACGATCAAATTGATGATGTGCGTAATTTTTTTCGCGATGCAAAAGCTTATCTTAATCAATCAACACATTCAACAACCAATATAAAATTTGAATCAGTAAAAGGTTTGTTTAATCAAACGCAAACATTTTTTGTGCATTGCGAAATGGTGAATGAAATGATGATAGCTGTTGAATTTGCAAAAGAGTTTGGTTTTAAAACTGTAATTGTTGGCGGAACAGAGAGCAATAAAATTGCAGACTATCTTAAAGAAAATAATATTGCCGTTATTTTAAATCAAATGCACAATCTGCCTGTAATGCAGGATGATGATATTGATACTTATGCAAAGCTTCCTTATCAATTACAACAGGCAGGTGTAACTTATTGCATTAACGATTTTGATGAAATGAATCGTGGGCGCAATCTTATGTTTAATGCAGGAGTTGCTGTTGGTTTTGGTTTAACCAAAGAACAAGCACTTACTGCAATTACTTTAAGTGCTGCAAAAATTTTAGGCATTGATGATCGCACAGGTTCGCTTGAAATAAATAAAGATGCCAACATTATTATAAGCGATGGCGACCTCCTTGACATCCGAACCAGCAATATCTCTTACGCATTTTTAGAAGGCCGCCAGCTTAATCTCGATAACAAACAAAAACAACTGTACGAACGTTATAAAACCAAATACGGGATAACTAAATAGTTGTTGAAGTTTTTGGTTACCAGCTTTGGTTTCCATTGCATCGTTCCTTGTGTCATCCGCACTTCGGGATACAGTTAATAACTTTAATCAGCAGCAGTTTTGTTTTACTAATTACTTAAAAAATAATTTACTTTAATAAGAAACTACAACTTTGGCCGTCATGCTTGAGTGAATTTTGCAATGATATGCAAATGTGCCTTGGCTTGAAAATGTGTGTGAGAATGTACCGCCGGGCGCAATGTTGTCACTATCAAAGCTTCCGTCATCAGCAGTTACTGTATGCGTTGTTGCATCGTTGTTAGTCCACTTGACTGTGGTGCCTTGTTTAACAGCCAAAGAAGAAACAGAAAATGCAAAACCTGCAATTGATACAGAAGAACCATTGTTATCACCACCACCATTATTACCGCCATTGCCATAACCATTACCACTGCTTTTACTGCAGGCAATAACCGTTATGCCTATAATAGCCATTGTAAATAATACTATTAAAGCAGCGTTGGAAAACTGTTTAAATTTCATAAATAGATTTTATAAATAAAACTGTATCCTATTGTAAAAGGTTGCCATATGTGTTCAAATAAAAGTCCCGTAAAAAAAATCATGATGGAGCTTAAAAAATTTAAGGTTGAAATTATTTGTATCCATAAACTACTAATTTAAAATTTAGGCATAGAAGTAGTTCAGGTATTAGGCCATGTAATATTTTTATTAAAAGAATAAAAACAGGTTATATCAGATTTGTTTTGTTACTGTAGTATCTGCGTGCCTTACCCATTGTGACAGTACAGTTGTATTGTACATTAGTTGCAGCACACCATTTTTAATTACATAACGGTTGGTCTTAAGCAAGCTTTCTAAAAAAGTTTTTTCATTATATCCAGGGCAAGCCATTTTAGTTGATACCATATTCTCACCAAAACTTAATGCATCACCTTGAAGTATAAAACTTCCGTTTATTGCGTTACAACCAGTGTTGCCCGAAAACTTATTTGTTTTTACATCAAAATTCAACTCCGGAATTTTTCCGGCTGCAGTGTCAGATGCTAAAGCCGGCAATAAATGCCAAATGCCTGCTATTGTTGTGTTATCTATACTTCTTTGTAAAGAAGATAAACCTATAGAAAAGTTACCTGATTGCATGTTGCTGCATGTTATCGCAGCTATAAATAAAGTGGCAGGAATTAACTGTTTCATTCAATAGTTAACTCAAGTTTTAAGCCATGTAAAAAGTAATTATTTAAAAAAATTATAAAATAATCAAGTTCATCATTTTCTTTTAAAAAGGCGTTTTACCCTTATTGATAATTCACCGGGCTTTACAGGCTTTGTTAAAAAATCATCTGCGCCTAAATTAAAAGCCTCAAGCACTGTTTCTTCTTCATCCAGTGCAGATAGTACAATAATGGGTATATGTACGGATTTGTTGCGGATAATATTTATAAATTCCAGCCCCGAATTAAAAGGCATCATTATATCGGTAATTACAAGATCAGGATTATTGGTTTCAAAAAGCTGCATAGCTTCTCTGCCATTATTTGCGGTTGTTACATTAAAGCCTTCCTGCTTAAGCTGCTGGGTTATTGATGCGAGCATAATTGCATCATCTTCGGCAACCAGAATTTTCATTGCAATTTTAATTTAATAGATACGGTAAATAAATATAAATCAAAGATTAAGAATTAATATTTGGGTAAATGTACATGCTTTCACAGTAATTTATTTTGCGTTATTTTAACCGCTTGTATAAATTGAATTCATTTATTTTTGCCCGCATCATAAAAAACAAATCAACGCAACTTATTGTTTTAGTAAACCAGAATTTTTACGCAATAACATTAAAATAAATTCACCAGATGAAAAAATTTTTCTTTTCGTTTTTATTTATAACGGTTTCTGTTATTGCAAAATCGCAGGTTGATTCAACGTACAAACCACTTGCGCCGCCTAAAAATGATTGGTCGAAGCTTGACTTAAGCACCAGGGCCAACGATCATTTTTTAATGCAATATGGCGTTGATGCATGGCCAAATGTACCTGACAGTGTAAACACATCGGGTTTTTCAAGGCATTTTAATGCATACATCATGCTTGATAAACCTTTCCAGGGCAGCCCGCATTTTAGTGTAGGTATTGGAATTGGATTTGGAACAAGCAACATATTTTTTTCAAATACTTATATTAATCTTAAATCAAATACTATAAGATTACCTTTTACCAATGTTACTTCAACTGATCATTTTGATAAATATAAATTAGCGACAAGTTATCTTGAAGTACCGCTTGAATTGCGCTATTCAGGAAACCCGGTGCAACCTGATAAAGGCTTTAAAATGGCTTTAGGCGTTAAAGGTGGTTTTTTGCTGGAGGCACATACAAAAGGTAAAAACTTCGTTGATTCAAGCGGGCGCTCTCTTTACGACAAAAATTATGTTCAAAAAGAAAGCGATAAAAAATTTATTAATACCACACGCTTTGCTCTCACCGGCCGGGTTGGATACGGCCATATTTCTGTAGATGCTTCTTACCAGGTAACAGAGTTTCTGAAACCTGGGGCGGGCCCGGTAATTCATCCTATTGCTATTGGATTAACTTTAAGCGGGCTTTAATTTGCAGTTGCATTTTTCATTCTGTAATTTCCATAAAAGCAACAAAGCATTTGATTGATATTAAGCAACAGGTAAAAGCTGAAGAAAAAGCATTGCTGATTGGTGTGATTCAAAAAGATCAAACCGAACAGGAAGTAACAGAAAACCTGGATGAACTCGCCTTTCTTGCAGAAACTGCCGGTGCTGTTACTATAAAAAGATTTATTCAGAAATTGCCGCAGCCAGACAGCAAAACTTTTATTGGTAAAGGTAAGTTGCAGCAGGTAGCAGATTATCTTAAAACACATACTGCCGGTATAATAATTTTTGATGATGAGCTAAGCGGCTCTCAAATTACCAATATTGAAAAAGCTACTGATGTAAAAACAATAGACCGAAGCGATCTTATTCTTGACATATTTGCGCGTCGTGCTAAAACTGCACGTGCAAAAGCGCAAGTTGAGCTGGCACAATATCAATACATATTACCGCGCCTGCGGGGTATGTGGAAACACCTGGAAAGATTGGGCGGCGGTATTGGTACAAGAGGCCCCGGCGAAACAGAAATTGAAACAGACAGGCGTATTGTAAGAGATAAAATTACTCTGCTACACAAACGGCTGCAGCAAATTGACAAGCAATCTTTCACACAAAGAAAAGAACGTGGCGAATTTATACGTGTATCACTTGTTGGTTATACAAATGTTGGCAAAAGCACTATTATGAACTTGCTAAGCAAAAGCGATGTATTTGCTGAAAATAAATTGTTTGCTACGCTTGATACTACAACACGTAAAGTTGTTTTTGAGAACATTCCTTTTTTATTAAGCGATACAGTTGGATTTATAAGAAAATTGCCGCATCATTTAATAGAAAGCTTTAAAAGCACTTTGGATGAAGTGCGCGAAGCTGATCTGCTTTTACATGTAGTTGATATTTCGCATCCGAAATATGAAGAGCAGATGGAAACGGTGAACAAAACTTTGCAGGAAATAGATGCTTTCAATAAGCCTGTTATTACCGTTTTTAATAAGATTGACATGTATGAAGAGAATGTGTTTGATGAATGGCTTGATGCAGGAACAAAACAGGAAATTTTAAGGCAGTTGGAAGAAAGATGGCAGCAGGCAACAGGCAACAATGCTGTTTTTATTTCTGCAATTGAAAAAAGAAATATCAATATTCTGCGCGATTGCATTGTACAACAGGTAAGAGCATTGTATAAATCTCGCTATCCTTATAAAACAGATTATTTGTTTTAACAAGGCTTTTAAAAAATCAGTTGTTCAAAATGTAAAAACGTTTATTTTTGCTGCCCCTGAATAAAATATTCCTCGATAGCTCAGCTGGTTAGAGCATCTGACTGTTAATCAGAGGGTCGTTGGTTCAAGTCCAACTCGAGGAGCAAATACAGATAAGGATTTCAGCATTTTGTTGAAATCCTTTCTTATTTAATGAAGCAATTTTGTATTTAACGTCAACACCTGCATCAATGTCTGGTGCTTTTACAGCTTTCTGTTTGGCCGAAACATAATCTACGTCTGTAAATTCTTCTTTATAAGTCCGGGATAGTTTAATTCTTTAAAAACTTCTTGAATCAGGAATTGATCGTCTGCATCATCTTCAATTACAATTATGCATCCTTGCTTATTCATTTAAATGAAGATAGCTCTATTAACCGGCCGGTCTAACAATATTTACTATATTCTTTGCCTTTTGATTTATAACTATTAACGTTTAAAATCATTTAACTGTTGTGAATATTAATTAGCTTACAGGAATAAATATGACAAACACATTAGCATTTGTTTTACTGCTTTTTATTTTGATTGCAATAATTAAAAGCTGGCAATTTTCTTCTACGATTAAAAGGAAGAAACTTAAATACTGGGTTTATTTTGATAACAATTCCATCATCAATTCTACCAAATCAAAAAGCGCCAAAGCGAAAAAAAATCAAAACATTTATTCTCTTATTCTTATTGGTCTTATTTTTTTGGATGTAGTGTTATTATTGTTTTCCAGAACTCTGCAATAAGCATTTAATTTATTGCCCCCATTAGCAAGCGAAACAGGAAGATGCTCAAAGAATTAATGGCTTTTGCTGCTACGCCTGTTCCTATTTTAGTTGCTGTGTCTAATCCACTTGTCTACTGTTTTAAGAAATTTTATTAAGTCTTCACCATTACCATTTATCGTACAAATGCCATGGCAACACCACCATCAACGTTTAAAATATTTCCTGTTGATTTATGCAGCAAACCGCTTACAAAAACAAAGCAGGCATTAGCAATATCTTCAGGCAAAATAATTTCATTTAATATAGTGCGTTTGGCGTAATAAGCAGGTAACTCTTCTACGGTTATATTATAAGCTTTTGCTCTTCCTTCTGCCCATTCGCCAGCCCAGATTTTACTATCAGCAATTACTGCGTCAGGGTTTACAACATTCACCCGTATTTTATCTTTTCCAAGCTCCGCCGCATTCAAACGACTCAAATGTAATTGTGCAGCTTTTGCAGAACCGTAAGCTGCATTATTTGGCCCGCTAACCAATGCATTCTTGCTTACAATATTCAAAACATCGCCGCCCATATTTTGTTTGCGCATTAATTCAACTGCTTTTTGCGTAACAAGAAATTGTCCTTTCACTAACACATCATACAAAATATCCCAGTCTTGTTCCGTGTGTTCTTCAATTGGTTTTGAGATAGATAAACCAGCACAGTTCACCAAAATGTCAATTCCGCCAAATGCAATAGCCGCTGCATGAAATGTTTCAGCAATAGTTGAAGTATTTGTTACATCAAGTGTTGAAGCAATAAAAGCATCTTTGCCATACTGCGCTAAAAATTCTGCTGCAGAAATTTGAAGTCTTGATTCATCATTATCATTTAAAATAATACAGGCACCTTCATCTGCAAATTTTTTTGCAATAGCTTTTCCAATTCCACCAGCGCTACCTGTTATTAAAGCAATTTTTCCGCTTAATGCTTTTGGCTTTGGCATGCGTTGCAGCTTAGCTTCTTCCAGCAACCAGTATTCAATATTAAATGCTTCCTGTTTTGGTAATGATGTATACTCGCTGATTGCTTCAGCTCCTTTCATTACATTGATGGCATTAATATAAAATTCTGAAGCAACTCTTGCAGTCTGTTTATTCTTTGCAAACGTGAACATGCCAACACCGGGATACAAAATAACGACAGGGTTTGCATCACGCATTGCAGGACTATCAGAATGTTTGCACGAATTATAATAATCAGCATACATTTTTCTGTACGCTTCAAACTGCGGCTTAAGTTTTTCTTTTATTGAAGTAATATTGGTTACATCTTCACCCGTTTTTAAATTTAAAACAAGCGGAGAAATTTTTGTGCGCAGAAAATGATCAGGACAACTTGTGCCCATTGCGGCGAGCTTATTAAGATCATTTGAGTTAATAAATTCAAGCACTTTTTCATCATCAGAAAAATGACCGATCATGTTGCCTGAAGAAGAATTTTGAATATCGCTGTTTGAACAGTAACCTCTTAATACCGGCATTAATGCTGCAGCTTTTTTTACTCTTTCGTCCTTTGACAAGGACTGAATTTTTTGTCCATTAAATATTGGCCTGTCTTTTTCGTAATTGTCTTCTAAATATTCTGCACAACGTTCAATTACTTCAAGTGTATTGATATAACTTTTATAAGCTGTATCACCCCATGTAAATAAGCCATGCGAGCCTAATATGATACCACGTATTCCAGGATTTTCATCCAGGCATTGTTTCATTTTTAATCCAAGGTCAAAGCCCGGCCGCTGCCAGTCAACCCAGCCAATGGTTCCGTTAAATAATTCTTTTGTAATTTTTTTTCCATCTTTTGCAGCAGCAATTGCAATAGCCGCATCGGGGTGTAAATGATCTATATGTTTAAAAGGAAGAAAGCCGTGCAAAGCTGTATCAATTGATGGCGCTTTTGAATTGAGATCATAAATGCAATAATTAAACAACTCAACCATTTCATCCTCGTATTGAAGACCACGATAAACGTTTTTAAGGTTGCGCAAACGATCAAGGTACAAAGCCGCAAGACCATTTTTTTTCATTGTACCTAAATCACCGCCGCTGCCTTTTATCCACATCACATCAACCTCTTTATTTGTAAGCGGATCCGTTTCTTTTGTTTTGCATGATGTGTTGCCACCACCATAATTCGTTAAGCGCAGATCAGCGCCCAATAAATTGGAACGATAAATTAATAACGCTACTTCATCACCTGCAAGCTTTGCGGCTTCAGCATCATTCCATAAATAACTTACATGCTTAAAATGCTTTACTACAGCAGCATTTATTACATTATTTTCAGTTTCCATAATTAATCAGTTGTTGTTTAAACCAAAGTCAGAAACTTTGTGCATAACACTGTGAAGTCCGAAGATTTCGCAGAACTATTTTAATGCATTACCATAACCAACCAATGCAACAGACGCAATAATTATTATAACACCAACAATGATTGTTGTAAGCGTTTTTGCACTTACGCCCTTCCACTCTTTTAAAACAAAACCCCACATGTTTGCCACAAGAATTATAAAAGCCATGTGCAATATCCATGAGCTTGCACCATTGCCAAGCTTACTTTCACCCATGCCATAAAAAAAGAATTGCAGAAACCACATGGTGCCTGCGAGTGCACACAACAAATAGTTTCTTAATAACGGTGATTGTTTGCTGGTATAATCGTTAAAAGTTTTGTTATGCGTATTTAAAAACATGCACCACACAAAATTTGTTGTAAGCCCGCCCCATAACAACACAACATACGTTACATTGTTACGATACAAAAAATTTATCGTTTCACCAGGATGCGCAGCTTTCCATAAATGATTTGCTGTTTCCGCCATTGATGAACCAGCTTCGATGCCATAATTAAAACATGCACTCAATATGCCCGAGATGATGCAAACGATCAACCCTTTTACAAGGTTAAATTCTTTTATACTTTCTTTCTTTTTTTCTTCAGGCAGTTCACGCTCTTTTAAAACACCTGCCCGGCCGCAAATAAAAATCCCGATCAAACAAAGAATAATACCCATTAAAATTATTCGTCCCCACGATGTGTTGAGTAAATCACTAAACGTTGTTTTGCCTTCGGCAGGATGAAAGTTATAATAGATTGAAGGCACCAACGCGCCAAATGCAGACGTAAAACCAAGCAATACGGAATTGCCTAAACTCATACCCAGGTAACGCATGCCCAATCCGTACATTAAACCGCCGATGCCCCAAAGAATACCCCAGAAATACGTCCACCCAAAAGTTGATGCATCAGTATCAGCAATAATTTGTGTAAAGTTTGGAACGGTGATCCATGCAGCTATCGGCGGAATAATAAGCCATGAAAATAAACCACCGATCAGCCAGTAATTTTCCCATGCCCAGCCTTTTACTTTTTTATATGGCACATAAAAACTTCCCGAAGCAAAGCCCCCGATAAAATGAAATATGATGCCGATGATGATTTGCATTATTGTTTCTTTGATGATACTAAAACCAATCAATTAAAGCGATTAATGAACAGTTGGCTGTTGACTGTTGACAATAAAATGATAAACGCCTGAGCCCAATTCTATCTTTACATAACCATTCTCAATTCCCGAAAATTTTATTTCTTTTATTGATGATAGTGATTGGTTATTTTCTGTTATGTCTGCCTCATCTTTTGCAGGAATAAAAACAGTTGCTGTTGTGTTTGCAGGTATTTCAACATTCATTAAAATTGTATCACCATTTATTTTCCATTCACTGCTTATCTTACCATAATATGTTTGCAAACCTGCTGCAACATTTGTAAACTTGCCGCCAATATGCGGCTGAATTTTTATATGCTTATATCCTACTCCATCTTCATAGGTATCAATGCCAGCCATTGTTCTATACATCCAGTCTCCAATTGCGCCGTAAGCATAATGATTGAATGAATTCATGCCTGCGTTTTCAAAACTGCTGTCAGGCCGTTTACCATCCCATCTTTCCCAAATAGTTGTTGCGCCCATTTTTACTGGATACAACCAGGAAGGATAAGTATCCTGCAACAACAATTTATAGGCGATGCTGTCATAATCAAACCGCGTGAGCACATGGCATAAATAAGGCGTTCCTAAAAATCCTGTTGTTAAATGATCATCGTAATCTTCTATATTTTCAACCAAACGCTTTACTGCCTGCGTTCTTAAATTATCAGGCAGCATATCAAAATTCAATGCAAGCACATAAGCCGTTTGTGTGCCCGAAACAAGCCTGCTATTTGGCGTTACATATTCTTTTAAAAATGCCTCTTTAATTTTTTGCAATAAGGTTGAATATGTTTGTACATCATCATCTTTATTTAAAATTTTTGCAGCATTAATTAATAGTTGTGTTGAATGTGCATAAAAGCATTGTGCGATTAAATATTTATCGGTAACTGCTGCTCTTCCATCGTTATCATCCTGCGGATGATAAAATAACCAGTCACCAAAATGAAAACCGCTTTGCCATAAATTATTTTCGCTTTTGCTTTTCATGTAATCAACCCATGCTTTCATACTGCTATATTGATTTGCAAGAATGTTTTTATCGCCGTAAGCGAGATACATATTCCAGGGAATAATGGTTGAAACATCCGCCCAGCCTGTTGAACCACCGGCACCTGCACCCAATACATTTGGGATTACAAAAGGAACACTGCCATCAGCAAACTGGTCTGCAGCAATATCTTTTACCCACTTTGCAAAAAAATTATGCACGTTCATATTAAAGGTTGCCGTACGGGAAAAAACCTGCGCATCACCTGTCCATCCTAAACGCTCATCGCGTTGCGGGCAATCAGTTGGCACATCTAAGAAATTTCCCTTTTGCCCCCACTGAATATTATGCTGCAAATGATTTATCAATGTGTCTGATGTAGTAAAAGTTCCTGTCGGCTGCATATCAGAATACAATGCAACTGCAGTAAAATTTCCAGGCTTTAAATCTTCATGTAACCCTTCAACTTTTATAAATTGAAATCCATGCCATGTAAAGTGCGGCTCAAACATTTCTTCCTTGTCATCTTTTAAAATATAAATATCTTCTGCTTTTGCAGCACGCAGATTTTCTGTATAAAAATTTCCTTTCTTATCCAATACTTCTGCATGCGAAATTTTTACGGAATCCCCTGCTTTACCTTTTACTTTTATGGTAACCCAGCCAACAAGATTCTGCCCGAAATCAATTACTTGTTCACCTTTTGGTGTAGTAAAAATTCTAACCGGTTTAAACGTTTCATGTTTTCTTACAGGTTCATTAATTGTTGCAGTTAAATTGCTGAATGAAAAATCAGCAGGCTTTGCGTTACTCCACTCTTTATCATTATAACCCGGCAATTGCCATCCTGTTTTGTCCAAACGTGCATCAATGGTTTCGCCATTATAAATCTCTGCGTAACGCACCTCGCCTGTTGAAGATTTCCATGTGTTATCAGAAGTAATTGTTTGTGTTGAACCATCGCTGTATGTTATATTAAGCTGAAACAACAATGCAATATCTTTTCCATAAACGTTTATGTTATCGTTAAAGCCAATTATGCCGCGATACCATCCGCTGCCAAGTGTAACACCAATTGCATTGTTACCGTTTTTTATAAGATTCGTTACATCATACGTTTGATATTGCAAACGTGTTTTATAAGATGTCCAGCCCGGCGTTAAGTAAGCATTGCCAATGCGTTCACCGTTGATGCTTGTTTCATATAAACCATGTGCAGTTATATAAACAACAGCATTTACAATTTTTTTGTTTGATGAAAATTCTTTCCTGAACAACGGGCTTGGGCGCATCAATGTATCTTCAGCATAACCGGGTTCAATCCATTTTGCTTTCCAGTCTGAAACATTTAATAATGCTGTTTGAAAAAATGCAGGTGCGCTCCATATAGATGTTTCATTTTCATTATCCCAAACTCTAACCTGCCATTGATATTTTTTACCGCTTTGTAACAATGCACCTTTATATATTACATACACAGATGAATCTGAATTGATCTTACCGCTGCTCCAAACATTTTGTTTTCCTTCATTCACTTTTATTTCATAAGCTGTTTGCAGAATATTTCTTTTATCACTTAAAAGTTGCCAGCTAAACCGCGGTTGCAAAACATCAATGCCAATTGGGTTATCTAAATTTTCTGTAAGAAGTTTATCACATTTCAATTGTGCATGGCCATTCATTGCAAACAATAAAAAAAGTAATAAGAAAATTGATATTTTTTTCATGGCAAGAAGATTGGTTTGCACTTAAATGATTTTATTGAAAGTCTGATAGAAAGCAGTATTAACTGTCATGCACTGTGCTGCGTAAATTTAAAAAACACATCAAACATCTTTTTTTATTTGCATAAAGCAAAAATAATTTCAACATTCATTATTACATCAGCATAGTACAGTATAGTGATCATGTGCAATCTGCCGACATTGGCTAAATATTCAAACCAAATAAAAAACGGTTGCCATGTTTAAACAAAAACCTTTACTGTTGAAATTGTTATTTACACTAACTGTTGCATGCACTGTAATTACCGTGCACGCACAAGACAATGTTACGCTTTCCGGAAGAGTTACTGATTCATCCAATAACTCAGGTATTGCCGGCGTAAGCATGTTTGTAAAAGGAAACAAAAAGATAGGGACTGTATCTGATGTAAACGGCAATTTTAAAATTACTGTTCCAAAAGGTTCAGTGTTAACAATAAGCTCTGTGAATTATACTTCAACAGAAGTTCAAACAAATGATCAGCTATACCTGAACATTTCATTAACGCCTCAATCATCAGAATTAAATGAAGTTGTTGTAATTGGTTATGGCGTGAGAAAAAGAAAGGATGTAACGGGTGCCATTGCTACCGTTGACTCCAGCGCTATTGCACAAAGCACTGCAATGACTCCTGAACTTGCTTTGCAAGGCAGGGCTGCTGGTGTGTTTGTTGAATCAGGCGGGGGCGCGCCTGAGTCAAGGCCTGTTATAAGAATAAGAGGTGTGAATACATTTGGTTATTCAGAGCCATTGTATGTAGTGGATGGAATTCCGATATATGAGGGTGGGTCAGGAGTAACAGATGGAGCTATTGGTGACATACGCTCGCCCGTAAATATTTTCTCTCTTGTAAATCCTGCTGATATTGAAAACATCTCTATTTTAAAGGATGCTTCTGCGGCTGCTATTTATGGGGTGAGAGCTTCAAATGGTGTTATACTCATTACTACAAAAAAAGGTAAAGCCGGTAAGCCAAGAATAGAATTCGCAGCTTCATACGCAGTTCAAAACATACCTCAAACGTTAGATGTATTAAACTCACAGCAATATTTTAACCTGGTTACTGAAGCATATAATAATAACCCTGACATGAACAACGGAGTGCCTGTTCCGATAGGTGTAAAATTTGGAGGATTTTACAGCGCTGACAGCACTCAGTATGCAGGCAAATCATCCACCTACAACTGGCAAGAACAACTGATTAACAAGAATGCGCCGATACGTGATGTAAGCATTCGTGCGTCAGGAGGCAGCGAAGGGTTTACCTATTATTTTTCGGGTTCATATACAAAAACAGAAAGCCCGTTAAAAGGTGATGATCTGGAACGGTACACTGTTGCAACAAATATTGATTCTAAAATTTCAAAATATTTTTCAGCAGGTTTAACCATCCGCATGGTAGCCGAGAATTCGTTATACAACACTCAGGCAGATTTACCAACCATGGCAGCAACCATTCCGTTTCAACCCTTCTTTGATGCGAATGATAAAACCGGTTTTGCTCCTGTAGCGTCAGGCACATTTATTCCTAATCCTGATTATGATCCTGCACTGCTAAATCCGGGAGCTCCTTATATTTTTGATGGCGACCCTAAATTATTATGGGGCCCTCAAACAAGATTTAATGCTTTTGCCTTCCAGGCTTTAAACAATACGCAGTATAATTTATATAATGCATTAGGCAATGGATATATACAGGTTGAGCCCATTCCCGGTTTACGCATAAAAGGCAGCCTTGGAGGAAGTTATTATGAAAATTTAAGAAAGCAATGGAATGCGGCAGATGCATGGCGCTTTTCGCAAACGCCTGGCAATCCTTATGCCGGCCAGGATGGAAATTCAAAAGGAACATATGGTGAAAGACAAGGCAAAACCATCAACCTAAATAAAGAATTTACCATTAGCTATACACATGCATTTGGTAACCATAACGTGGATGTTGTGCTGGGCGCTTCAGATGAATTTGCACGCTGGTATGTAAATGACTTGAGCGGCCAGGTAAATTATAGTGATCCGCAATTAAGAAATATATCTAATCAACCGCCGTACACTTCAGGCTTTGCAAATATTGTACAGGAGGATGAATTGATTGGTTACTGGGCACGCGGAAGTTATAACTATAAAGAAAAATATTATCTTGATTTAACGATGCGTCATGATGGTTCATCACGGCTTGCACCCGGCCATAAATGGGATAACTTTCCATCATTTGCTGCAGCATGGCGTATAAGCTCCGAGAATTTTTTCCCTAAAACAAATTTTATAAATGATCTGAAATTAAGAGGAGGCTGGGGCAAGCTCGGCAATTTTCAGTCAGCAGGCTACTATGAATTTTTATCAGGCATTTCATTAACTCCTGATTATTCTTTGGGTTCAGGGAATGGTGATCCATTTGGAACACAATACCAGGGCGCAGCTTTGCCAAACTTTGCCAACACAACCCTTACATGGGAAAAATTAAAAACCACAAGTTTTGGCTTTGATGCTGTTCTTGATAATAACCATATCAATTTTACTGCTGAGTATTACGACAAAATAACTTACGGCATTATTCAATCTGTGCCGCTTCCTCCAAGCACAGGCATTGAAGCGCCTGCCGATTTAAACATTGGTAAAGTAAAAAACTGGGGTTTGGAGTTTGATGCAGGCTATAATGCAAAGCTTGGGCAGGTTGCCATTAACATTGGCGGAAATCTTACAACAGTAGATAATAAAGTGCTTGAACTTTATGGCGGCACGCCGTTGGGCGATGAATTTGGCAGAATTGAGGAAGGCTATTCTATGTTTTATTTATGGGGATATAAGTCAGGCGGCATTTTTCAATCACAGGATGAGATTAATGAATGGCGTAAAACACATGCAGATAAAAATATCGGCCAGGATTTTACAAGCCTGTCAAACGGCTACCAGTATAAGCCCGGTGATATGTATTTCCAGGATTTATATGGTAAGCCAACATCTCCCAAAGAACAACATAGTAATTCGCCGGACAGCATTGTTGATGAAAACGACAGAACGTATCTTGGTAAAACCATTCCCGGTTTTTATTATGGTTTTAATTTTGGTGCAAACTGGAAAGGGTTTGACATAAGTATTTTCTTCCAGGGTGTAGGCGATGTACAAAAATATAACAGCCTTCGGGCAGGGCTGGAATCTATGTCTGGTCTTGCTAATCAACTTACAACAACATTAAACAGGTGGACAGAGGACAATCATTCTTCAACAATGCCACGTGCAGTATATGGAGATCCTACACAGTCTACAAGAATTTCTGACAGGTTTGTTGAAGATGCAGGCTACTTAAGATTAAAGACCGTGCAGTTGGGATATTCTCTTCCAAAACAATGGATGGATCGTTTGCAGTTTATTAAAAGCCTAAAAATTTATGTGAGCGGAATAAATCTTTTTACCATTACTCCTTACACAGGGTATGATCCTGAAAATGATTTAATACCTCCGACAAGACAATACCTGGCAGGTATAAACCTGAACTTTTAATCTTCCGAATCTTTTGAACATATATCTAATAAGTTAGCATTAAAAACAGATTACAGCGGACAATAAAAAATTAAAAATATTAAGATGAAATCAAAATTTATAACAACAATTGCAATTATTTGCGCAGCATGTACAGCGCTTAATATATCCTGCAACAAATCAAACTTAGATAAGCTGCCGCATGGGCCAACAGAAGAAACCTATTTTACACAAGAGTCTGATTTTACAAAAGCGGTATTGGGTATTTATGCAAAGATGACCGATCTTTTTTGGTACAACGGTGGAGCAGGCAGTACTACCATGACCATTTTTTTATTGCCCGGCGATGACATTACAACCAATAATTCAACTGAAGAGTTTGAACAGTTTGGTTCATTGCAGCCGGGCAGCGATCGCGTAGGTTATTTTTTTAAAACTTGGTATCAAATTATAGCAAGGGCAAATGTGGTGCTTGATAAAATAAATACTGTTGAAGATGGCATTTATAAAACACCTGGTTTGAAAGAATATAATGAAGGTGAAGCTTTATTTCTGCGCGGCTTTGCATTATATAATTTATGGAACTATTTTGGCACAGCTCCTCTTGATACAATGCGTGTAACTTCCAACGATCAGTTTACACCGCCGGGCACAACAGGAACTCAGTTGCTTGACCAGGCAATAAACGATCTTACACGTGCTGCTGATCTGCTGCCGCAATCATGGGATGATAACAACCGTGGCAGGGTTACAAAGAATTCTGCGTATGGCATGTTGGGGAAAGCACTTGTATTTCGCGCATCTGCCTCAAAAGATAACGGGGATTATACCGCAGCCATTGCAGCATTTAATAACATTTCCGGTATCTCATTAATACCCGATTTTTCAGCAAATTTTTCTGCTGACAGCGAAAACAATAATGAGTCTCTTTTTGAATACCAGGCAACACAGGCTTTCGGACTAGATAATGTGTGGCTTCCAAATGATTTTGATAATGCTGTTGGAAGTCTTTCAGTTTACTGGGGCTTTTATGATAACAACTTTGCATTGTTTGGTACCTCACCATATTTTGCAACAACTAAATTAGCTAATGCATTTAATCCCGCAGATCCGCGCAGAGATCACACTTTGAATGCTGCTGACAGGTCAATCACAAAATACATTGAGGGCAACAAACTTGACCAGGTTGGTGTGGGTTCAGTAAACAATTATCGCCTGTTACGGTATGCAGATATTTTATTATTAAAAGCAGAAGCGATTCTTCAGTCAGGCGGTTCTGCTTCAAGTGCAATACAATTAATTAACCAGGTAAGAACGCGTGCAAGAAACATGGTAGCCGGAGGCACAGAACCTGCAGATTATTCTGTATCGGAAACAGATAAAAACACGATAATGACCTGGATTATGAATGAGCGCTTTCTTGAGTTAGCGGGCGAAGGCCAGCGCTGGCCCGATTTAAGAAGATGGCAGATGCAAGGCATTATCAGCCTTGACAATTCTTTCTTCAGTTCCAACACAAGCACCATGTCATTTCAACTGCCAAAAAGCTTAAATCTTCCTATTCCCAGCAGTGAAATTGACGTGAATCCAAATGTTCAGCAAAACCCAGGGTATTAAATTTATTTTGTTTCATAAGATACTGTTGCCTTTCAATTCTTTGAGAGGCTTCAGCCTTTTGAAAAAAAATCATTACATGAATAAGATTTTGATTTTATCGTGTTTGATGAGTTGCACAGCATGCAAAAAAACCGGCGGCACGTCAAACAACAATCATGCACCGCTTGCGGCTTTAACTGTGGCAATTACAAAAGTTGATCCTTTTACAGTTGACTTAACTTGTGCTGCTTCAGATGAAGACGGAGATGTGCTTACGTATAAATGGGATTTTGGTGATGGCACAATAAAAGATGGAAATGCCAAAGAAACACACAGCTATGATGCAAATAAAATGTATGCTGTAAAAGTTACTGTAAGTGACGGGAAAGCAAGTCCCGTAAATGTTTTTGCCAACATTAATACAACTATTACAGTGGTTAGTATAGATGCATCAACAAAATTTCAAACCATGCAGGGCTTTGGCGGTTTTGGTGCGCAGGATGTTTATTGGAGCGGCGGACCTTTTACAAGTACAACATTTGTAAATACACTTATAAACGATCTTGGCTTAACTATTTTGCGCGATAATCTCCCTACAGATTTTGAAGACGTGAATGATGACAGCGACCCGCATACAACCAATCTTTCAAACTTTCATTATGGTTCTCTCAACGATCATTTGCAATATCTGAAAGATATGAAGACAGCAGGCCTTAATAAACTGATAGTAAGCATTTGGAGTGCACCAGCGTGGATGAAAACAAATAACAATGTAAATGGAGATAAAGCCGATGCGCCTGTATACAATCCAAACCCTACGCAGCAAAACAATCAATTGAAAACAGGTATGTACGAAGAATTTGCAGAGCGATGTGTTGCATACATTAAAATTATAAAACAGGAAACAGGTATTGATGTGTATGCAATAAGTTTACAAAACGAGCCGCGTTTCAGCGAGCCGTATGAATCTTGTGTTTTTGATGGCGAAGCACTGCATGATTTGATAAAGGTTGTTGGAAAGCGGTTTCAGGATGATGGCATCACAACAAAAATATTTATGCCTGAAGATATTGGTTATCTCGATGGTGTATCGTCAATGGTGCAACCAACACTCAACGATGCTGAAGCAAGAAAATATATAAGCCTGATTGCTGTGCATGGCTACGCATTAGATGGTGTAACTGCAAATTCTCCTGATGCGCAAACATGGCAAACAATGTACAGTTGGGGCGCACAATATGGAATGCCTTTGTGGATGACTGAAACATCAGGTTTTAGTAATGATATTAAAGGTGCAATGGATTTGGCAAAAGCAATGTACACCGCAATTAGTTTTGGAAATGTTTCTGCGTGGCTGCATTGGCAATTAAGTCAGCAAACTTTGGATACTTATTCGCTGATGTCTTCTTCCGGTGAAAAAAGCAAGCGTTATTTTATTTCAAAAAATTTTTATCGCTATGTAAGGCCTGGTGATGAAAGAATAAAATCAAATGCCCCAGACGGAGCAAACATTTACCCGCTTGCTTTTGCAAATGATACAACACACACTACCACGATAATTTTAATTAATGACAATGCAGAAAGCAAAGCGGTAAAACTACAAGGTGCATCTTTACCTGCACAATTTTCAATGTATATAACATCTGCAGGTGATGATTGCAAAGATTACGGAACTATCAGCATAAGCGCTGGATTTTTATTACCTGCAAACTCTGTTGTTACTTTATATAAAAAAAATTAAGAATGCTGCTTAAAAAAAACACGTTCCTTTTCGTGTTCATCTTACTAAATAGTTTTTCGTTTGCGCAAATTGCATCAAAGCCCGTTTTACTATTTTATAAAGATGTTTTAAAATCAGAACACATCCGGACCGACTCGGTAAAACCATTGGATCAATTAGCATTATTAAATGCAAAAGGAAGCTTTATAAAAGTTTTTGACGGAAATGGAAAAGAATATTTTTCTTCTGCAGTAAAACAATTTACTACGCTCACTGTTGGCGGAGCGCTGGGTACGCACATGCTTCGCGTGTATAACGCAAATAAAAAAGTTATTGACAGTTTGCAATTTTATGTAAATGCAAAAACATCAATAGATGATAACGGTTATTATACACAAATGTTCAATCTTTTTTATCATGGAATGTTTGCCGATGTAAAAGAAGGAACATTTCCAGTTGAATGGAACGGGCAAACATACAATGTTGTGGTGCCATGGGTGCTTGATAATTTTCATACTTCAAAAGGATTAAAATATTTTTTGCCGAATGAAAAGGAACTGGTTGACATCATGCGTCAGTCGCAAAGAGAAGATGGTATGATCTACAGTTTTATTCAATATATGCCGAATGCAGATTATTTTTTAACGAGAGATAAATTTTCCGGTTACAGCAAGAAAATAGGTGATAAAATTTTTGTAAGACAGCCTGTTGAAAATCATCCTGAATATGTTTACGTAAACACTATTTATGATGTATGGAAAAGTGATGGCAACGATGAATGGATGAAACAAAATCTTACGTCAGTAGAGAAGGCTTTGGATTATGCACCAAATGATCCGGCCAGATGGAGCAAACGCTTTGGATTATTAAAAAGAGCTTATACCATTGATTCATGGGATTTTGCCGTTGAAGATGAATACATGCCTGATATCGGTATCACTAATACAATGATCATTGATCCTGAAAAAACCAAATTCGGTGTGTTCTTTGGCGATAATACAGGCTATATAACCGCTTGTTACCAGCTTGCTGAGATGCTTGAAAAGAATGGTGATGACGCTGTTGCGGCAAGATATAAGCAGCGTGCTAATGATATGACACAACGTTTGAATAAACTTACATGGAACGGAAAATTCTTTACACATTTTATTGATGAAGATTCAACGGTTCACCGTGATTTAGGCGTTGATGAAAAATCACAGATCGCTCAGTCAAATGCGTATTCACTAAACAGAAATATTACGCATGAACAAAGTAAGGCGATCATTGAAACGTACATGAATTTAAAGAATCATTTGCCGGTTGGTTCACCTGGCGAATGGTATGCTATTTATCCGCCGTTTCAAAAAGGTTTTACTCAGCATGATGCTATATGGCAATATATGAATGGCGGTGTAGGCGCCCATAACGCCGGTGAGCTGTCAAGAGGCGCTTATGAAAATGGTTATGAAGTTTATGCAACCGATATTTTAAACCGCGTATTTGAATTAGGCAAGAAATATGGTGATCATATTTCATTTGCGTATACAGGTTCGATGCAGCCGGGGAAACCTGCACCCGTTTATATACCACTTGATATTTCACATTATGCAAACATGGATATTTCAAATACAAATACTGCAGCAGAACATAAATGGATGAATGGCGGCAAACCCGGTGATGACTTACATAATTTACCTGCTGGCACCCAATTTTTCGACAGCATTTTATTCACAGTTATTGATCCTGAAAAGAATAATAACAATGCGGTTATTGCGGTATCCAAACGAAAAGGTTTTCCTGATTCTGTTTTAATACCTGTTAATGATACAGCCGCATGCATTTACTTAATGCATACTGCAAGCAAACCATCCTCAGAAAATGTTGCAGGTGCTGCAAAAATTTTATATGAAGATGGAAGTAATAGTTTTAATTATATGATTATGGACAAGCAACTTTCTTATTGGTGGTTCTCACAATTAAAAACAGATTATTCAGGTATTGCCTGGTACGGAAAAAATGATGTGAGTGAAGGTGTTGGTGTAAGCTGGTGCGCAATTGATAATCCGCTTCCTGAAAAAAAAATAAAAGGTATTGTTTTATCCGCTTCACAGAATAACAATATTTATGCAGTGCTTGCCATTACATTATCAAACCAAAAACATTATGTACTTGTAAATCCTGTTTCATTTGGCGGCCCTGATGATTGGGCTGCAGCAACAAATATGGCCGCTATGATTGAAGGTTTGGCTGGAGTTAAGAATGATGCAAATAGTGAGGCTTTCAATCATCCGGTGATTTCGCCGCGCTGGTCAACTACTAATTCCGATACTGTGAATGTAACTGTTCGTTATGCGGCTTCAAAAGGGTATGCCAGTTATACATATTCACTCAATAAACAAAAACACATCATCAGTATAATTGCAACAACAGGCGGAGATAAAATCTCTTTTCATGTATTATTACCCGCAAATACAAAAGCAGTTTCAGTTATGCAGAACAATGAAAATATTCCATTCAAACAAATCACCATTGAACAATCTGCTTATGCAGATTTTGAATTGACCGGAGCAGCTGCCAAAGCAATTGAAATAAAGTATGAATGATTTTATGCTATGTTCAAGCTCTTATTTCAAATCTTTATAACTAATTAATTTTATCCCTTTTTGCCGGATATAATTTTTTACTTCATCACTTGTAAATAAATCAACAACACCCTGCCTGTCTTCTGCAACATTTTCATAACCGATATGATGAACTGCCTGCAACTCAGGTGAATTAATTGCAGGATGGTCAACAAACAAATAAGTGCTGCCCGGCTTTAATGTATCCAACATATTTATAAAGCTTTGAATTTTTTCTTGTGATGTTGTGTGCGCTCCGCTATAACCGGCATTCATAACATTTAATTCTTTCAGATCAATATTGATGTGATATTCTTCTGCAAGTTTTTGTGCAAGTAAACGCACACTGTCGTTTATATTAATACAACCCATGTGTGCTGAAATATGGCTGATGTTTGGAATTGCTTTCAGCGCTGTTTCAATTTGTGCGCGCCACTCTTTTTCTATATCAGAAAGCTCCCAGTCGTGCGATAACAAATTTCTGTTTGGATAATTCTTATTTGTCCAGATCATCGGGTAAAAATACCCGTCTGAATCCTGCAGGCTTTTACAGTCTGTTAATGGCCGCCATTTAATATTATCCCATTCGCTGGTAAGCGTAAGATGAATGCCTACATCAATGCCGGGGTTTTCTTTCAGCAACTTAACAGCTTCAGGAAACCATGGAGAAGGCACAAGCACTTCAACTGATTTTTCGATTCCGTTTTTATAAGATTCGATAATGCCCAAATTACCGCTGTGCGAAAATCCCATGTCATCTCCGCGAATAATTAATCGTGGCGGCGTTTGTGCATCTGTAATGCTGAATATAAAAATAAACGTGCATGCTAATAGTATTTTCTTCTTTAAATTCATTGTAATTCTTAATGCAACGTGATTGTTTGTAATAGTCTAAATAATTTGCGATTAAACTGTTGAAAAAAAGCAAGTATAAAATTGTTTGCGTAAACTTAATGAACACTATTAATAAAGTAAACGGCTATAAAGATTTCCTGAGAATTAAGGTGAATGGATTTTTTATTTTTTCATGCCTGTTTTCTAATATAAGTTTTGCAGCAGTTTCACCCATTTTTGCATGATCAGTGGATATAACAGAAATGCCATTTATGAGAATTTCTTTAAGCGGCGTTTCGTTATAAGAAATGATGCCAACATCTTTACCCACTCTTAACTTTTTTGAATTGCAGTTTTTAATAAGCTGCACGAGATCATTTTCTTCAATTACAACATATGCTGTACCTGCAGTAATTTCTGTATTCTCTTTTATTTCATAAATAACCTGGTTGCTGTAGTTGTTTTGCATGCAAAAGTTACGAAAACCGGTAATGATCTCAACAGGATAGGAAACCATTTTTGGATGCACTAAAACAAGCTTTTTATACTTTTTCAGAATCTCCAAACCTGATTCAAGTGCTTCCGTTATATCGTTTTTAAAATCCTGGTAAACGGCTGCATATTTTTTATTACTATAGGTAAGGTCTTTATCAAGGACAATGAGCTTTTCCGGCGGAATTTTATATATAAGATTATAAGCTTCTGAAATGTTCTCATAAAAATGCGGCATAATAACAAAGTAGTCATAATCATATATATTATCCAGTATCAGCCCTTCAAGCACTTTTGCATTACAGTGATGGATTTTCAAATCTACAACAGCATTATCGCCCATCGTTTCAATAAAAGAATTGTAAATCTGCTTTTTGTAATTGCTGATTTTATTAAACAACAGCAATATCCGGTATTTGCCGGCAACATCTGTTCTGCTTATATAAAAACCCTTGCCTTTTATAGCGCAGATAATACCACGTTGTTCCAGGATATCATAGGCTTTTTGTACTGTATCTCTGGATAAAAAATACTCATTGCTGCATTCGTTTATAGAATATATTTTATCACCTTTTCTAAGCTTACCCTGTTTGATAGCATTGGTTATGCAATCTATAACCTGTAAATATTTTGGTGTTTTTCTTTCGTCATCAATTGTAAAAACAGGATACTTTTCGTTTAATGTTTGCATAGCATTAAAATCTTTCTTTTGACAAATAACCAGGCTAATTATTAGCTGAACAAGTAACTCTAAAACATTTCAGCTTCAGCTTTTTTCACAAAAAGAATTTCATTGGTGATACGAATGTATTTATTAGTTTTTGAACAAGATACAGCACAGAGCAGTACAGTTAAACTTATATCAAACATGATTATAACTCTGTCTGCGTAATAAGTTACTTCAATTATTAAAAGCTACTGAACGAAGCGATATTATCTTTATTAAACAAGATCATTGAGCTTTGCATATTGCAACAACATAATTGTTTTGCCATCTTTTATTTCGCCACTGGCAATCATTTTTATTGCCTCGTCAAGTTTTAATTCCAGCACTTCAATATGTTCCTGTTCATCTTCAATACCACCACCTTCATTTACTTTCATTGATGACGTATATTCAGCCACAAAAAAATACAATAGCTCTGTTACAGAACCCGGTGACATATACGCTTCAAATATTTTGCCAACATCCTTTATCTTATAACCTGTTTCTTCTTCCGTTTCGCGCTTAATGCAATCTTCGGCGTTGTCTTTATCAAGCAAACCTGCACAGGCTTCAATAAGCATTCCTGATTCGTTACCGTTAATAAAAGATGGCAGCCTGAATTGCTTTGTAAGAATTACTGTTTTCTTTTCTTTATTGTATAATAAAATAGTAGCGCCGTTGCCGCGATCATATGCTTCGCGTGTTTGCTTTTTCCATTCGCCGTTTTTAAAAAATTCGTATGTTATTTTTTTAAGAACATACCAGTTGTTGGAAAGTATTTCTGTTGTAAGAATTTTTATATTGTCGTTCATTTATCGTTATTTAAGGAGGTGCATTTTACATCACTAACTTCAATTAATCATTCAATAAATTTTTAAAGAAAGGCAAAAGTTCCTGTGCAAGTATGGCATGATCTTCTACACTTGGATGTCCGCTGCATCCTCCTGCATGCATTGGCTCGAAAAAAAATAAAGCAACGGGTTTGCCTGAAGGATATAAAGCATCAACATTTTGCTTTATTGTGGTTAAGCAATTTTGCAAAAGAATTCTGTCGTTGCCATTTATCATCGGGCTGCTTAATAATGCAATTTTTGCTGTTGGATATTTTGATTTTACCAATTGTACAAACGAGATATAATCTTTTACAAATACAGTACTGTCAAACGGCTGTCTTGCATGCACACCATCACCATGACTCAGATCATTTGTACCCAAAGCAATGCTTACAATTTTTGGCGAATACATTTTAAAATTCCACATTGTTGTATCATCTGAAATTAACCTTGCTTTTTCATATACCTGCGGCATACCCGGGCTATCCATATTCCAGGTGCGATAAATACCAATGCCGCTTACACTGCTTAAAGTATAATTAGCATTCAATGCTCTTGCAACTCTTGGCCCATATGCATAATAAGCGTTATGATGATCATGATATTCACCTTCGCCGCATTTATATTCAGACGTGTCTGCAGCCGCGCCGCATGTAATGCTGTTGCCGATGAATTCAATTAAAGGCGCATCAGAAGGTTTTATTGCGTGCAATTTATCACCGGTAATTTTTTGTATGAAGATGGGGCCAGTTGTGGCTTCAGTTGCTTTATATATTTCAACGGTATGTTGTCCATTACTATTTGCGCTTAATATTATTTGCTGAACAGCGCCGCCCATTACTTTTATTCTTTTCTGGTAAACGCCGTCTAATTCATATTGTAAATAATTATAACCCGCAGCATCATTAATAAACGCATATAGCGTGCATTTTTTACCGGTAAAACTAAAACCAAAATGCACTGCTGAACTTATCAGCTCAATGCCTTTATCATTCATTAAAAATCTTCCATAAGGTTTTAGTGATGATGCAGGCAATTCATCAGAAGATGTGTTTATCTTTTTAGAAGAAGAACATGCAGAAAAGATCAAACAAACTAAAATAAGTATGCATGCTGATTTGTGCTTCATATAAAAAATTATTGTTTTCTTTTCAGCCAGTTATTATCAGTAAGCCAATCTGTAAGGCGTTGCGGCAATGATTTAATCGTTGCAGGTTGCGAACGAGATGTTTAATATAAGAATGAAATAAAAACAACAAGTGATTTTCTTTCATGTTGAATAAATTTCAATACTAAAAATTCAGAAAAACTGAATCAGCTTCAATCATGAAAAAATATAAATCTGAAATATCTGATCTATAAAAAATACGGGTTGCCGTAAAAACTATTTCACTTTACTTACCTGGTCGTTGTAATAATTTTTTTCCTCTATAACTGAATGCAAATTTCCGCCCGCTTCTATTGAATCACGTTCAATGTAAATATGGCCATTAAAATTTTGTTTCTTCAACTCGGCAAAGATCGAAGGGAAATCTATAACACCTGTTCCAACAACCACATCTTTTAAACCTGTATTATTATATGCAGCAATATCTTTCAGATGAATTCCAATGATATGACCGCTTAATTTTTTAACTGCCTCAAGCGGGTTTATTCCACTCTTTGGCCAAAGACCAAGATCTGCACATACACCAAAGTTCGGATGATCTTTTAATGCCATTAATGTTGTGTCGGGATTCCAGTAATGGCTAAAACCCTTCCAATGATCATGAATAGCGATTTTAATTCCGTAAACACCTGCAAGACTATCAAGGCTGTTCCACATATTCAGCGGCGGTTCTGTTGTTACATATTCAACACCAAATTCTTTAGCGATGTCGAATTGCTTTTTCCATGAGGCTATAGTTGAATCACCAACAATGTATAAACTTTCTACTTTTAAGTTTTTCGCAGCAACCATTGATTTTAATTTATCAATGCCTGACATTGAAAGCTTGCCTATGATTGTATCTTTAAAGTCAGCGCCGGCACTAACAAACGTGTTAGGTTCTATGTACACCAAACCTGCACTGTCAACTCTGTTTAATGCTGTTGGAAAATCTACATCGTGAAATGTCCACAATGCAACGCCAAACTTCCAGTCCTTTGAAGGATCAACAGAAGAGGATGTTGCAGTAGAATCAGTGCTGTTTGATGATTGTGAACTATTATTGCAGGCAGCAAAAAATACTGTAAAAACCAGTAGCAATCCGTTTAATTTTTTCATTTTAAATTTTTATTATTGATGCGTTGAAGTTCTGAAAATATCATGAATAAGCACAATAAAATTGAACTACAATACTTTCAATGAATTTAAAAAAATTACTTTATAAAATTACACATTGGGAAACCTGGCACTGGCGTGTAAAATATATTCCGCTAATCCCTGCATGGCTGTGGTATTGCATGCGCTCCCGCTCATGGTGGTTTTTTACTTCATCAAATCCTTCTTTAACATTCGGTGGTTTTGAAGGTGAAAGAAAAAGTGAAATGTACGCACAGTTGCCGCCTGGCAGTTATCCTAAAAGCATTTATATAAAACCAACCTTATCTTTTAATGAAATTGAAAAGCTGGTCATCGCCAATAAATATACTTATCCGTTTGCCGTTAAGCCTGATGTTGGTACAATGGGTTTTATGTTCAGAAAAATTGACAATGCAAACCAGTTAAAAAAATATCACAATAAAATGCTTTCTGACTATATTATCCAGGAATGGATCACATACCCGCTTGAAGTAAGTGTATTTTATTATCGTTTGCCCAGCCAACCAAAAGGTACTATAACAGGTTTTATAAGAAAAGAATTTTTAAAGGTAACCGGCGATGGAAAATCAACTTTGTGGGAGCTGATACAAAATTACGGTCGCGTACAATTCAGGTTAGAAGAAATGAAAGCAAAACATCAGGATAAATTAAATGATGTTATTCCGCAAGATGAAATTTATATTTTATCTCATGCATTAAACCTTAGCCGCGGGGGAAAATTGGTTAGCCTTGCACATGAAAAAGATGAGCGGTTATTAAAAATTTTTGATGACCTGAGCCATTACACCAAATATTTCTATTACGGCCGTTACGATATAAAATGTACATCGGTTGAAGATTTAAAACAAGGTAAAAATTTTTCTATTCTTGAATATAATGGCAGCGGCGCAGAGCCACATCATGCTTATGGCAATGGAAATACATTGTGGCAGGCGCATAAAATATTTTTACACCACTGGAAAATACTCTATCAAATTTCAAAATATAATCACAGCCACGGAACATGTTACTGGAATTTTAAGCGTGGCTGGAAATTTTTAAAAACAGCAAGAAAAGAATATACTATGCTCGGAAAACTCGATGCGGAAACTGAATTATAGTACTGATAATTGTTTAATACATTTACAAGAGATTTATGCCTGCACCTGCTGAATACATAGAGAGCAATAAACAAGCTTTCATTAAAGATTATTTTTCTTTTTTAGAAATCAAAGAATTTCCATGCATTGGTGCAAAGGCATCTTATGCAAATCAACTTGTAAAATGTTTTGTTGCAGGTAATATGGCTTGCCCGAAAGATGATGCAGGCATTTTTAATTTTCTTTGTGATTTTGTGGATGCATACAGAAGTTCAAATGAATTTTATCATAGTGCTGCAATAATATTTACCAGCCCGCAAATGATTAATGAAGAAATGTTTGATGTACTCTTATGGCAAAGATTGCAGGCGCTTGAAATACTCGATTCAGAACGTTATGCTTATGATAGCCGTGTAGACCACGATCCGGCTTCAGCAAAATTCAGCTTTAGTATTAAAGAAGAAGCATTGTATGTTATCGGCCTGCATGCTGCAAGCAGCAGGCAGGCGCGGCGGTTTATGCATCCAACATTAGTGTTCAATCCACATGCACAGTTTGAGCAGTTAAGGGCTTCATCTAAGTTTGATGCAATGAAAAACACAATAAGAAAACGCGACATTGCATTTTCCGGTTCTGTAAATCCTATGTTGCAGGATTTTGGTGAAGTATCTGAAGTATTTCAATACAGCGGACGCAAATACGATGAAAGCTGGAAATGTCCCTTAAAACTTACGCATGCAAAACCTGAACATAATTCCTCCGCGTAGTGGTGTTTCTTTTATTTTAAAAAAAGATAAGCGGCTTACTATAGTTGATATTGAAGGTGAGCAGGTATCTGATTTTATTTGCTACAATCTTCATGACAAAGCAGAATATCTTTCTTCGGGCAGAACAATAGATTATGCCGAAACGATTTATTTAACAAAGGGCAACTTGTTTTATTCAAACCGCAGCAACGTCATGTTTGAAATGATTGAAGATACAGTTGGCCGGCATGATTTTTTACTTACACCATGCAGCGCAGAAATGTTTAAAATAATTTATGGTGATACAAATCCGCATCGCGGTTGTTTTGGCAATCTTTGCGAAGCGCTTAATGAATATGGAATTGCGCCTAATAATATTCCTACCTGCTTTAATATTTTTATGAATGTTCCGGTTGATGGTGTTACAGGTAAAATTTCTGTGTTACCACCAAAAAGTAAAGCGGGTGATTATATAACATTGCTCGCAAAAATGGATCTGATTGTTGGTATGACAGCATGCTCCGCAGGCATGAGTAACAATTTTTCTTATAAGCCGATTGGATATGTAATTGAAGAATAATTAATAGTTCATCAAAAACGATCAACAACTATTGATAACTAAACGTTACCTTCTTGTCGCCAATCATTACATCAAAATCTCCCGGCTCAGTTACAGTTTTCAGATCAGCATTTACAAAAGCCAAATCATTTTTATCCAACGTAAAGGTGAGTGTTTTGTTTTCGCCGGCTTTTAAATCCACTTTCTGAAATGCGCGTAATCTTTTTACAAAAGGAGTTACACTCGCATAATGCTGATGCGTGTATAATTCAACAGTATGTTTGCCATCGCGGTTGCCCGTATTTTTTATAGTGATAGTTATAGTAAGTTTATTATCCCCGGACAAATTATTTGCGCTTAATTTAAGATCACTATATTCAAATGTTGTATAACTCAATCCAAAACCAAATGGATACAACGGATCATAACCACCACTAACATTATCATTAAATACTTCACGAATATCTTCCGTTGGTTTACGATCATACAAAACCATTTCACCCATTGTTTTTTCATAACTAAAAGGCAAAATTCCTTCAGGATTATAATCGCCAAACAATACATCGGCAACAGCTTCACCAGTTTTTCTTCCACTCCAATATGCCATTAAGATGCCTTGCATATTTGGTTCTATTGAAGTAATAAAACGCGGTCTTCCTTCAGTTAAAATTAATATTACCGGCTTGCCTGTTGATGCGGCAACTTTAGCCAATGCAATTTGATTATCCGGCAATGCTAAGTCTCTTGTATTGCCGGGGCTTTCTGCGTATGCATTTTCACCCAAACACAAAACAATTACATCTGCATTTGCTGCAGCAGAACGCAATGCTGCCGTATCGTAATTGGCGGCATTATCAAAGCCTTCTACCGTGGTTGTGAATGTATTGGCCGCGCCTGCTTTATTCCTAATAGCTTGAAAAATAGTTTTACTGTCTGTTGGGTAATATTGTTCCTGGTTGCCCTGCCAAACATAACTCCAGCAACCGTTTAATGCAGTTATACTTTGTGCTGCCGGGCCTTCCACCAACATCTTCATGCTTTTTTGTAAAGGCAGAATACTGTTTTGATTTTTTAATAAGGTCATTGCTTCATGTGCTGCATCTAAAGCTACTTGTTGATATTCGGGCTTGCCAAAATTTGCAGCAGCAGAAGCTTCAGGATATGGATTTTCAAATAAGCCAACTTTCATTTTTAATATTAAAATGCGGCGCACTGCA
>Ga0206942_1015_pt2 | contig 56845 bp, 56 predicted proteins | sample Alteio_BWOrgHeat_6_FD_153253 | JGI IMG/M metagenome (GOLD analysis project Ga0206942, IMG submission 153253) | Enriched cells from forest soil in Barre Woods Harvard Forest LTER site, Petersham, Massachusetts, United States -... | ecosystem: Environmental > Terrestrial > Soil > Temperate forest > O... | reverse complement strand
ACAACACATTCCTTGCTGCTGCGGGGTGCCGCTCCTATCCCTGCCGCGGTTCATCATGTCAAAGAACTTTTTTCTTATACTTTTTGCAAGCGCAAATTATCTTTCCAAAAGTAAATCTTCAAGCAAGCTTCCAACATTTCTTTGCTTTTCGAAAAACAAATTGTCTTGCGGCCCAATCTTTTCAAATGTGTCCTCAAATTCAAATTGAAACGTTCAATATGTCTTGTGTTCGGTAAGCCAACGCGATGAATTGTTTCAGGGACAAGGCTTCTGTAAATATTCAATCCATCCGTGCATACTTTCTTGGGGCTTAGCATCAATACGTTGTCCGTTATCTTCTTCAGGTTCTCTTTTGTTCGTGTCCCTACTTTAAAATCAATGACCTCCTTGCTCTTTCTTTCGATGGAGTAGCTGATCCATATTTCATTTCTTTTGCTCCCAACAAACGTCCACAGCTCATCAATTTCATAAATCCCGTTCTTAACATAGGTATATGATTTGCCGATTGATCGCGCGATGCGTTTAATCCGGTCGATGACTGTAGTGATCGATATCCGAAGTACACGAGCGATGCCTCTAATTCCAATCCCTTCGACCAATAAGTGGACTACGTTTTGGTTAATGTTATTTTCATACGCCTTATATTGATATTCCTTCTGCTGGTATTTTTTGCAGCTTTTGCATTGGTATTTTTGAACCCCGTTTTTTCGTTGGCCTGCTTTCACAACAACCTGGCTGCAATAATTACAATTCTTCATCTGACATTCTGGATCACGAAGGTTTTGAAAACCTCCTTATTGGGGCGGCAAGGCTATAAAAAAGAAAGGGGCTTGCCAAACGGCCTGCCCTCTTTTCTATGATTTGACTTTCTGACTGCTGAAAATCAGCCGGTTACATTCCGTTTACCTCAAATCAGACAATCTGGTGCACTACACAGCTTGAACGGAAATTGCTGGGCCATTCCCAAGATAATTAGCAATACTAAGCACATTTTTAATTGTCTACTATCTACTAAGATACGCATTCGGAAAATATCACATGTATTCGTGTTCATAAATATTCAATTATTTATCAGCGCGCTGAAACGGTGCTATCATTTGCCGATAATTGTAATGCGTGGATTATGCAACTCAAACTTGTATTTGTGTAACCCGCCCAAGGGCAGGGGGTTTTACTTTGCGTCTCAGAATTGCGAGCTTAACCCTACACCATTCCTCTTACGAGACCTCTCTAAACTAAATCGGTAATCCTATGAAACCAAATATTGGTATCAATAAAAAACACTTGAAAAATTCAACAACGTTGTTGTCCAAAATACTGTCCAGTGAAATGGTTCTTTACATCAAAACAAGAAAATCGCATTGGAACGTAACGGGCGAAAGTTTTATGGAACTCCATAAGTTATTCGAAAATCAATACAAAGAGTTGGAGGAATCGATCGATGAAATTGCAGAACGCATTGGGAAATTGGGAGAAAGGACAATCGGCACCATGAACGAGTTTGCCGAGCTTTCTTCCATTAAAGAAAGCCCGGGAAAATATCTCTCTTCTAAAGAAATGCTTCATGAATTACTGAACGATCACGAATCAATTATCATTCTTCTTCGCAAAGATATTGACGATTGTAGTGAAAAGAATAAAGATTTAGGTACCGCTGATTTTCTTACCGGTTTAATGGAACAGCATGAAACGACATCATGGATACTGAGAAGATACTTGAACTAACTTGATGCGCTTTTGGCGTTTATAAAAATGGCATTAAACGGCTTGAGGGTATTGAATAGCCTTCATCCGAAATACAAATTCTCGACCAACGAACCTATTGGCCGAAATAAAGCAGAAAAATTAACACCAAAATAGTCTTGCGAAACGTTATATATTTTAAAACCAAGGATCATGAACGCTATGAAAAACTCACCTCAACTTGTTTTGTTGGTACTTGTCTTATCGATTTTTGCATTTAGTTGCAAGAGCACAAAAAAAATAGCTGCCGCTAATGCCGCTGAGAAAGCTAAATTGGACCAGGAGAACCTGCGTCAGCAAAAAGAAAAAGATGACGAACTGAAGCGAAGAGAGGCTGAAGAAAATTCGAAACAGGATGAGAAATCGGCATTAAAAATAATGAAAGAAAATGGACCTAAGGTCAAGTTAAGCGAATACTTCGATGCCATCGCCAATTCGGGCAATGCAACATCCGCCAACAATAGCATTAACGAAGCACTGGCAATGTTTGCTTCCGCAGAGGGTACTGTGTTGATTATCATCAGCGAAGAAAACGGCAAGAAGGACTACGACCGCCCTACCACGATCAAGGCCTATCTCAATTATCTGAAAGACCAAAAAAAGAACATCAACAGCATTGAAAGTTTGAAAGTTGATGATTCCGGAAAAATCACTGAGTTAGAATTAAGAAAGAACAATTAAATCCATCAACCATGATTAACACGAATTTCCTGTCTTGGATGCTACTTGGCCTTTGCTCATTTAGCGCTGTCGCACAAGATGATACGGTGAGTCCTGCCAGGAAGCAGGCTATTGACTCGCTGGCCTTAGAAAAAGTGAGAGACTTAAGTAAATACATCAGCATCATCGGCAACAAGAAAACACAATACTCAGAAGCCAGCCGCGTCATGGATCGTGCCGAAGAGCTCTTTGCACCCGAAAGTGAAATGGGTGTTTCAGCTTTAAACCAAAAGGAAGTTACTTATTATAAAGTGCGTAAGTACTTCGAGCACATCATGGCGCTCAATTATGATCGGGTAAACATTACATGGTATAACATCCATTACATCAGCGACCTTGAAAGACAACCCGATGGAAAGTATGTGGGTGTTGTCACCATCTATCAACATTTTGAAGGCGAATCGGAGGGTGGTCTAAAATACAAAGACACAACCAAAAAAGATATCACAATTTATGTGGAACGAAAGAAGACTCAGATTCAGGGAAAGATAGTAGAATTCTGGGATGTCCTGCTCGGTGATATCCGCGTAACCGAAACGAGTGCAAAATAATCTACAACGCCTAGCACAAAAGAAACATGTACACTCAGCTCGTGTAAAGTGGATATTGTTTCTCCTACTCTCCCAAGTGGTTATTTCAGCTTCCACGCCAGCCCGTGCGCAATTGGTTAGTGACACGGAGGATGAAAGCAAACTTTATGCTGAGTCAAAACAGGTAAATCAGTTCTTCAGAAGGTTTAATGGAGAAGAAGACGAAAAAGGCAACCGGTATTACCCTGCTGACAAACCCTACCGGAGCGTTAAGCTGAGAAAAAAATACCTGGGGATATTATTCGATGAAAGTAATTCAGGGATAAGCAGTTCGCTAAAAAAAGAATTTGCAGAAGAAATAGTCAACAAGCCTGAGGCATCCATCCTCAATTTTCATGGAGGCAACTGGTTTGCAGAAGTACACGCGCTCTTTAAAATGAACGGGGTTGACCAAACCATAACCTTGTACATGGAGCTTGAGAAAAATCACCTTGGGTACAAATGGGTGATTCACAAAGCCCACGCTGACTTGTTGGACCCTTATTTTGTGAGAGACACCAGCAAAATCGGGCGGTTCTTGCATCCGCTGAGTCATGAGCTTGATTTTATGAATCTCCAAAAAGCTTTTGCCAACGGTGATAGCATCAGCCAGTTTACGGCGAAGGATTTTAACCCTGACCATCTTTCTGTTTTGTTGTATGAAGCAAAAAAAGGAAACTTGAAATTTAAATCCGTAGAATCAGCAAAGTTTCATTTTTTTCAAATTAATGGATGGTATTTTCAACTTTCCGATTTTAATAGGCCTGGCTACAACACCGGCTGGCTGATTTCTAATCTCGTCAAATTGAAAACCGATTCTGAAAGAGATCTTTTAAAAAGATACTTATACCATGAAATCAAATAGGCGATGGCTCGTTACAATTGTGCTCCTTGTCCTACTCGTATTGAATGCTGCGGCACAGAAGGTCAAGTCTCCTAAATCTGTCAAGCCAGAAAAAATTACGAAGCCTGCCCAGGCTAATGCCGTGAGTGACTCCTCGAAGGATGAAAAAAGAATCAAAGACATCGTGGGCTTTTTGGGATTTATGCTGAACACCCTTGGCAGCAGCAGCACCTCTGCGCGGGATAAGGATGTATTAATCAATGAAAGCTATTCCAAAATATTCAAAGATGCCAAGGTTCAAATTGAAGACGACCTGGACGAGGAGAGAAGTGTGGTCACTAACAAAGATGTTGTGGCTTACCTGAAAGACATTAACTTCTTTTTCAAAGAAGTCAAATTTGAGTTTACGATTGAAAAAATAGAGCAAGGTGTAAATGCCGGCAATCAAACTTTTTATAAAGTGTCGTTGCATCGGAATCTTAGCGGCACAACTTCAGATGGCAAAACGATCAACAATATCATTCCGCGGTTTATAGAAGTAAATTTTAACCAGAAGGATCAGGACTTGAAAATCGCCAGCATTTATACCAACGAATTCAATGAAAAAGAGGCGTTGCGAAATTGGTGGAAGCAATTGTCGTACGAGTGGCAAGCTATTTTCAGGAAAAAACTTAATCTCACCGATAGTGTTAGCTTAAGTGATCTTCGGAAAATCTCATCGTTTGAAGATTTGGATCTCAGCAATAACAGGTATATCCAGTCCTTTGAACCCTTGTCTCAGCTTAAAAACCTAAAAACCCTCAATCTTTCCAACACCAACATAAATGACTTAAGTGCTATCCGGAACTTAACGGATTTAGTTGAATTGAATTTATCGCACACTTCAACGCATGACCTTTCACTGTTGAAGCATTCAAGCAGCCTGGTGAAATTAAACATCAATAATACTGAGGTCGGTGATATTAGTGTTGTCCAGCGTATGCCAAAACTGCAATCTCTTGAAATGAGCGTCACCAATGTTACCGACTTCACTTCTATCGCCGGTCTTATTGAATTGACGTTATTAAATCTCCGCGACACCAGGTTATCAGAACTTACTTCAGTAGAGAACCTGAAACAACTTGTCGAATTGAATGTTTCTAAAACACTGGTTCAGGATTTGTCTCCGTTAAAAGGCTTGAAGAATTTGAAGGCGCTTCATTGTGACAGCACACACATTCAAAATATCAGCGCATTAAGTAATCTTGAAAGCCTGGAAATTCTGCTGGCCAATTATACTTCTATTTCAGATTTACAGCCCTTGCAAAATCTCGCTCATCTTGAGAAAGTCTATTGCGATCAAACTCCGATAAAAAAAACCGTGGCTGATGCATTCATGTCCGTAAATCCTAAGGTGTTAGTCGTGTATGATTCTCACGATCTGAAATCCTGGTGGGACGCTCTTTCTGCTGAATGGCAAGATGTCATTAGTAAGGCTGCAAAGATCAGTCGCGATCCCGCTAAGGAGGAGCTAGCAAAAATCGATAAAGTGGATTCAATTAACATCCGGGGAAATACTCATATCACCAATCTTGAACCGCTCCGTAAATTTCAAAAATTGCGGGTGATCATCGCGAGCAGAACTTCTATCGTCGATCTATTGCCCATCCATGACCTGCAGCAAATTAAATACCTGGATATCGGCGAGACCAAAGTAACTGACCTTTCCCCATTGCGCCAATTCACTACGTTAAAAATATTGAAAGCGGACCAATGTAAAATTGAAAGCATTGATCCGTTGCAAAAAATGACCGGCCTTGAAAAACTGTATGTTGATGAAACCGGCATTAACGATATCAATGCACAAGAGTTTTTGGAAGTGAATCCAAAGTGCCTTCTGATTTATAAGACAGTCCATCTTAAACGATGGTGGCGAAACCTCTCCGGAAATTGGAAAGAGATATTTTTACAACAGATACCCGATACCACCAGAGAGAGTTTTCACAAAGTAGCGGAACAAGAGTCACTGCATTTTAAGGATGTACCGGTTAATGATCTTTCCGGGTTGAGTGAATTTATTCGTCTGAGGGAATTACATTTCTCGGGTACGGCTATTGTCGAAATTGCTCCCGTGGAGAATCTGAAATTATTGAAATCATTGCACGCTTCAAATAGCCCCATCCGAAAAATAGAATTACTCAGCCAATTGACAGACGTGGAGGATCTCGACATTTCAAATACTCCCCTGGAGGATATAACGGTCGTTGGAAAGCTGCAAAAACTTACAAGTCTCAACTGCTCAGGTACACAAATCAAAAGATTAGATGCCCTTGAAAAGCTGACGAACCTTGAGTATCTCGATTGCTCAAACACCAATGTGAGTAAACTAACTCCGCTGGACTACCTTCATCTGAAAACCATGAAATGCTACAACACAAGAATTTCAAAGCGGACCATTGAAAACTTCAAGGCTAGTCATACAGCCTGTAAAGTGGTTTATTACAAGTAATAATTCTTTGGAGCTCGCTAAGCCTTTCCAACTCCTTAATTAAACGCCCCTCGCAAATGCGTAAACCGTATAATTTATTTCAAGGGTTACGTAACATCAGCCCGGCTAAAGTAACTCATCTTAGTCCTTTCAAAACTCATTCCGATGAAAAAGAAAGTGCCTAAACCTAATTTACCTGATTCTGCGGCTAGCCATGAAAAAGATAAAATTAAACTTCCGGGGTATCCGCTTTACCCGGCCAGTGAAGATATCTATAACAGGGCCAAAGAAGAAGAGGCAATCGATCCTGAGGATGTGTCAAAGACGAAATCATTAAACGAGAATGATCCCCATGACTTAAATGAAAAAGATTTTAGTGATGATGTATCGGGAGACGACTTGGATGTTCCTGGTTCTGAATTGGATGATCAACAAGAAAGTGCTGGCAGTGAAGACGAAGAGAATAACCACTACAGCCTAGGGGGCGATGATCATAACGATCTTGAAGAAGATAAGAATGATTGATTAATCGTATTGACTATTCTCATATTTTTTTTAAACCAAGTCTCTATGGAAAATAAAAAGAAGAAAGTAGTGATTGCACTGGATTATAATCCAACGGCTCAGAAAGTGGCAGAGGTTGGATATGCCATGGCAAAATCCATGCATGCTGAAGTTATCTTATTGCATGTAATCGCCGATCCGGTATACTATTCCACCGTTGAATATTCGCCAATTATGGGATTTACGGGTTACCTGGACACAGGTCTTTTACAATTAACAAGTGATGGATTAAAAAAGGCATCGCACCATTTTTTGGATAAATCAAAACATCACCTCGGTGATGCTACCATTAAAACGCTGGTAAGCGAAGGTGACTTTGCTGATACGATTGTAAAAACCGCAAAAGATCTTCATGCCGACGTAATTGTACTCGGCTCACACAGCCGAAAATGGTTGGATGAAATACTGATGGGGAGTGTTACAGAAAAAGTTTTGCATCATAGCACCATTCCGCTGTTCATTGTCCCCACAAAACAAAAAAAGTAAGAGAATCAAAAGGCGCAACTGTGCTGTGTCTAATGGTCGGTCATTATCCCAATAATTGTCTCATTGGATGGAGTATAAAGACTACTACAAAGTACTTGGAATCGATAAAAAAGCTTCACCGTCTGAAATAAAAAAGGCGTTCAGGGCTTTAGCGGTAAAACATCATCCTGATAAAAACCCGGGAAACAAAGAAGCGGAAGAAAAATTTAAACTTGCCAACGAAGCCAATGAGGTATTAAGTAATCCGGAGAAGAGAAAGAAATATGATGAGCTCGGAGACAATTGGCAACATTATGAGCAAAGCAAGAATCAAGGAAGCGGTACCTATTCTGACAATGCCGGCGGGCGTCACTATTACGATGGCGGAGACGCATTTGGAGATTTCTCCGATTTCTTTGAACAATTCTTTTCCGGTAAAGCTAATGGAGTGAAACCACAAAATAGAAAAGGACATGATTATGAAACCGAAATGGAAATCAGTTTGGAAGAAGCTTTTCACGGCGCACACCGGATCATTCCATTAGAAAATGAGAAACTTCGTATTACCACTAAACCAGGAGCTTATACCGATCAGTTGTTGCGTATAAAAGGTAAAGGAGCAAAAGGAAGCAACGAAGAACATCGTGGTGACTTATTTGTACGCGTTAAGGTTAAACAACACGCGCAGTTCATACGTAAAGGCAATGATTTATATACTTCATCCACCATTGATTTATATACCGCGGTACTAGGGGCTGAAATAATCGTAGCGGTATTGTCGGGACAGGTAAAAGTAATAATTGCCGGGGGAACTCAAAATGACAAAACGGTTCGTCTGAAAGGTCAAGGTATGCCGATCTATGAAAACTCAATTTCATTTGGAGATTTGTACATCCAATTAAAAGTTCAAATCCCTGATAGGCTTACCGATGAACAGCGAGCGTTATTTGAACAACTAAAATCAACGATCTAATTTTTATCCCTATGGAAACTGGTCTTATCGTTCATTATTCCTCAAGCATTCATCACCCTTCATCGGATAGATTTGAAGAGGCATTCCACCACTCGCAACTTCGTTATTCACTTCGATACTTGGCGATGATTGGTAATGTATCAACGGAGAATATTACTGAGGCGCTGCAAAAATCATTGAACGTATGTCGCCTCGCCGGTATTAACAGCAGGCATCATTTTAAAAAAAATTATGTATTTGATGCGACCGCTGAAGTCATGCACGTGGATTGGCTGATGAGTAAAACCGGGTTTAATTTAATGGTCGTACATATCCCGTTGGTCAACGAAAGACTGGCGCTGTGGTTATGGGAATTGGCACATTCATAAGCGTCGGTAAAATGTGTAAATGATGTAACCCATTCCAAAACTTATATAATGTTGTTGATGAATTGAGGTGCAACTTTGGATGAGGAATCAAAACCTGACTTTGTTTATTCTAACAAAATAACGTCTAAGAAAATCTAATAATAATGTGTTTTTCAGCCAATGCAAGTTTTGGGTCAGGGTTAGTTCTTTCTGCGATCGGTGTTGCTTCCGTTGCAAAAATTAAGCACCCTTCACAAATAATGTTTGCCAGCATTCCATTAATTTTTGCGGTCCAGCAATTTTCAGAAGGTTTTTTGTGGTTGATGCTCCCCGATGCTGCCTACGCTTCCATGCAGCAAACGGTAACGCATATTTTCCTGATTTTTGCACAAGTCCTCTGGCCTCTTTGGGTTCCGATTGCCATACTATTGGTCGAAAAGGAAGAGACCCGCAAACCATTTCAAAAAGTATTGGTGGGCATCGGCATGCTCATTGCCCTGTATCTTGGTTATTGCTTGTTGTTTTACTCAGCGCAAGCTAAAATAATTGGCTACCATATTTATTACGATCAGGATTATCCTGTTATGGCGAGAAATTTTGGCGGAGCCCTTTATATTATTGCCACAATTGCACCGCTCTTCTTTTCGCATATTAAAAGAATGTGGATCGTCGGACTAACGGTTCTAATCTCCTACATCCTAACGGCCATATTCTACGACCATTACGTCGTTTCTGTTTGGTGCTTTTTCTCTTCCCTCATCAGTGGGTCCGTTTACTTAATCATGGTGGGGCTTAATAAAGCAGATAAAGAAAGCAAGCTACACCAAGCCATGCTTCTAAGAAGTTCCATCGGGTAAACCTTGGGGCATTTCTTTAAAATAAAGAGATAAAAAAGTCAGTCTTGATGGACTGACTTAAAGTCATAAGTAACGAACTACTGTTTCTCAATCTCCATGACAATTGGATTTCCCGGGACCATGGTAGAACGCCCATTTTTTTCTGAAACTTCAAAGGAAGGGGTTCCGGAAATTTTTCTAAGGTTAAACAACATGGCAAAATCACCCTGTATCAATTTCTCCTTTTCAAAAACCAAATTTCCTTCTCCATCATAAATGCGAATAGAGATTTTCTCAGCACCGGAATGAGAGGAAGTGAACAAATAGCGCTTATCTCCCAGGCTTACAACATGCGAATACGTAGGCGCTGTGTCATTGGTATAAGTTAAAGTCCGGGTCAATTTTTCATTTCCGTTTCCATTGTCAATTTGAATCGTATAGGTTCCTTCGGCCACGGATGAGAAATTGACGGGAAGCGAAAAGTCTTTAGTCGCTTTAATCCACTTGGTAAGGACTATCTCATCTTTGCTGTCTTTTACAACTACTACAATAGTACCGATTTTGTTTCCTGAGTAGTTGACAAGAAAAATACTTGACGAGTCCTCCATTCGCGTAATCGTGACCGAAGGAACATCTGTAGCTGAATTTACTGCATTGGCTATAAAGCAAAATGCGGCAATGACTATTAATTTAAGTTTCATTTTTTTTGTTATTTAAAAATAACTGTTTAATAAAGTTTAAAATTTGCTAAAGATGTACCCAAGTCTTTAGAAGAGCGTTACAGATACCTCGGAAATAATTACATTTTTCACAGATTTAAGGTTACGTGTAAAATTGATTCGGTCTTGAAATGCGCATTCTTGACGGATGGGGTTGTCGTTCAAGCCAAGTCGAATTCAAGACCGTTATTTATTGTTTTGACTAATCTCTTGCCTTTGTGGGTTCCATCATTGCCATCATAAATTATTTCCACTATTTCGATAGCATTTCTTTGCCTTTCACTAAATGCGGAAGGGCGTATTTCATGGCTGGTAACATATCAACTGTTATTTAAACGATGTAATTATTTTCATTTCTGTCCCTTTGCTTCGTTCAGCTTTTCTTTCTCCTTCTTCTCTTTTTTTTCTTGTCTTCTGAAGTATCCCCGCGTTAGAAAATTATGTTTGAGTGCTTCCATGTTCTCATCCAGTTTGTGGGATGCCGATTCTGAATTTTTTATAATCATTTGGATGCGATGTGCAAAGGCAGTATCAGCAAGAAGTACGCCCACTGAATTATTTTTATCATTCATTTTCGTGGTAATGCTTTCTATACTTTTAGAAATAGTAGCCGCGTTAACACCTACTTTTTTTATGTTAGAAATAGTTTTTTTAAAGGCGGAAACATAAGAAGTGTCTGAAAGAAGTGCAGGGACCAATCCTCTACCATGCTTCATTTCTTCTGCCACTGCTGAGATTTCGGAAGATGCTCTCGCCATATTTTCACCTGAAATTCTAAAGCTTGTTACGGTCTGTCTTAAATCCTTGGCAAACGCTCCTTCGCTGAGCAGTTCTCCAATGACACCTTGGCCATTTTTTATTTTACCGGAGATGGTCTTTAAATCAAAGGTAAGTGACCGCGTGTTTTCTCCCACTTCTTTGGCGATGTTGATCAGCTGTTGGGTATCGGCCGGTGACACAGCATTAAGCGTATCGGCCTCCTGAATGATGGCTCGAGAGTCTCCGGGCTGGATCACCACAATCTTGTTTCCAATTAATCCATCGGAGCCGATAGATGCGGAAGCATTTTTACGAATAAATTCATTTTGCTTTTCCCGGAGTGATAAGTTGACGACAACCTCTCCTACGTGGATTATTCTCACCGTTTTAACGACACCGATCTGAACCCCAGAAAGCCATACTTTATCACCCTCTTTCAAGCCTTCTACATTTTTGAAAATAGCTGACACCACAAAGGTTTTTATGAAAAAATTGCTGGCACTGCCAATAAAAAGAACGGCTATTAAAAATAATACTGAACCACCAGCCACGAAAGCACCAAGCTTCAATCGTTGTTTTGTTTCGTTTTCATCCATATGCCATTAGTATTTAAAAAAGGGTGCCAGCGCAGGGTCCTTCGTATTCTTCAATTCATCAAAGGTCGCCTCTGCTTTGCTCTGTCCATCGATCAATGCAATCACCTTATCAGCGGTTTGTTGCGCGCAACTAATATCGTGGGTGATGATAATCGATGAGGTGTTGTATTTTTTGCGAACGGTTAGAATGAGCTCGTTGATTTCGGCCGATGTGATGGGATCAAGCCCGGCTGTTGGCTCATCGTACAGCATAATTTTCGGTTTCAATATTAAAGTACGTGCAATCCCAATTCGTTTTTTCATTCCACCGGATAATTCAGCCGGTTTTTTTTGAGATGTCTCCTCCAGTCCAACATCGTGCAACGCAGTATTGACCAAATCAGTAAGCTCCTTTTTGTCAAAAAGCTTAAGGTTTCTTTTCAGTGGAAATTCAAGATTTTCTTGCACAGTCATTGAATCATAGAGCGCACTGCTTTGAAAAGAAAATCCAATTTGCTGGCGCATTTCATTTAATTCTTCTGGTGATAAAGAGCCAACCTCATAGCCTAGCACTTCAATCTCGCCTTCATCGGCAACCATAAGACCCACCATGCATTTAATAAGCACCGATTTTCCTGAGCCAGAGCGTCCTAAGATGGCCAGGTTTTCACGCTTATGAAGAGTAAGGCTGATTCCTTTCAAAACCTGAGCATCACCAAATGATTTTTTCAAATTTACCACGCGCGCCACAATCTCTTTGCCTTCTCTATCACTGTGATCGATTGGTTTCACCATAGGAGATGTATTGCTCATTATCGAAAGAGGTTAATGAATTGTAGCGACAATAAATCAATGATGAAAATGAATGACATCGAAACCACAACCGCTGTGTTGGCGGCTTTGCCTACTCCGATTGTTCCTTCTTCTGAATTATACCCTACGTAGCAACTGATTAACCCAACAGCAAATCCAAAAAAAGTAGCCTTTATAATCGAAGAAAAAATATCGAGGTATGTAATATTGGCGGACACGTCACTGAAGTATAATTTAAATCCGGTGTTGTTCATGGCGTGAACGGTAAGAAAAGAACCGAGTAATGCAATCACATCGGCAAACACTACCAGAATAGGCATCATCAGCGTAGTAGCCACCACCTTGCTTACTACCAGAAATGAAAATGGGCGAGTACCCGACACTTCCATCGCGTCGATTTGCTCCGTCACTTTCATGCTCGCCAACTCGGCCCCAATGTTTGAACCCAATTTCCCTGCACAAATAAGTCCTGTGATCAATGGCCCCAACGAACGAATCACCGCCTGTGAAACCAACGATGGCAACCATGACTCAGCGCCAAAGGAAGAAAGTGACGGTCTTGATTGTCTTGTGAAAACAACACCGGCCAGAAATGCGGTGAAGCTGACTAAAAAGAAAGAGCGATTGCCAACGGCATAACACTGTTTCAGGATTTCCCGCCATTCAAAGGGAAAGAAAAGTACCTGTCTAAAAATATTTTGAGTGAACCGATAGATATTTTCGCACTTCAATAAAAATTCCTTCAGTTTCATTATTCTGGATTGGCGGTTGGGCTCTCCTCAAACAAAGTGGCGCACACTTGCTTCTTTAACCTTGCTCTACTAAAATCAACATTTTCTTAACGATTAAGGTCTCCCTTGGATTTTTTCACACTTCATTTGACAAGTAACGGCATGATCAAGATGCTTTTGTAAGATAGGCAGTGTGGCCATTGCCCATTCTCTGATCGTTGTATCACTTGAATCTTTCGATGCATTTTCAAATAGGACGATGGCATTCTTATGCCCGCTTATCACCATCGCACAATAGGCTTTGTCAAAATTAGATGCAGATTTACCATTTAAGTTCTTATAGGCCTCGTAAGTACTTTGCGGGGGTGTTGATGGTACCGTAATCAATTTTTTCTTTGTCAGTGTCGTTAGGTCGTTTAATGATTGACGATGGCTTTGCGCCATCATTTTTCCCAATTCCTTCACTTCATTTGCCGTACTCTTTTGCAGAGCAAGTTCTCCCAGCGTAATTTCTTCCAAACTAACTCGAGCCGCCCTATCAACAAACACCTGGTCTTTAGTCGAATTGTCAACCAACCGGAAGGAAGTAATTCCGAATACCGTAGCAACCAATGCTATTTGTAAAAAGACTTTTCTAACATCATTAGAATTCTTCATGGTTCAGCTTTTCTGTTTCTTGATCAATGACCTTGGATAGTAAATATCTGAGATGCGCAATTTTAAAACGTTATATATTTTTTGTAAAAAGTTATATCATTCACATATTTGAGAATCGGATTCAGTTCACTTGAGGTTTTGGTTTGAGAATAAGTTGCCGTATTAGCAAAGAATTTGCATTTGGCTAGTTTCCATGCAGTCGCACCATTAGGCTCTTTCAAGGTTATTACTGAAAAAAAAGAACGGATAGTAATAATTAAAATATATTTGATAAATCCTTAATAATATGGGTCGTTAAATGCATACGCTGAGACATGAAACCAAATCGATGATCCTAAGAAATTCTACCACAAAAAAGAGAATCGTTACTCCAAACTGACCGTGCGAACCAATACTACCAGTATTCAGTCAGAACGGTTGCGATTAATAAAAGGCGGCAAAGAATACTTCGATTTGCTAAAAGAACTCATCGCAAAAGCTGAAGAATCGATTTTCTTTCAGACGTATATTTTTGATGAGGATGAAACGGGAACAGCGATTGCTGATGCCTTAAAGGCTGCTGCGAGCCGCCATGTCACGGTCTCTCTTCTCGTAGATGGGTATGCTTCCAAAGGGTTGTCAAAATCGTTCGTCATGAATTTGAAGGAGACCGGTATAAAATTCAAAATGTTCGACCCGCTGTTAAAAAGCAAATACTTTTATCTGGGCAGAAGGCTTCATCACAAAGTCGTTACCGTTGATGCCAAATTTTCTCTTGTAGGCGGCATCAATATCAGTAATCGATATAATGACATGCCCGATGAGCCGGCATGGCTTGACTGGGCAGTTTATGCCGAAGGTGAAATTTCTGAAGTGCTTGCCAAAATCTGCGAGCGTCGGATGCAGCCGAGGTCTCTCAAGCAGTTCATTAAAAGGTCGGGGCGTTCCTACAGGAAAAATCAAATTGGTCCTGTTAAAGTGATTGAAAACGACTGGGTACAAGGGAAGAGAGAAATAACCAAGAGCTACATGGATATGTTTCGACGGGCAAAAAATAGTATTATTATTTTATCGGCCTATTTCTTACCCAATGACCAATTCAGGAGAAAATTAAGAGCTGCCGTAAGGCGAGGTGTCAAGGTGCAGGTCATACTGGCCGGTACTTCGGATATTAAAGTAGCGAAATATGCCGAGCGTTATATGTACCAGTGGTTGTTGAAAAACGGCATCGAAATTTTTGAGTACCAAAAAAGTGTGTTGCATGGCAAGATGGCGGTTTGTGATGGGGAATGGTCAACGGTGGGCTCATACAACATCAACACCGTTAGTGCCTATGCGAGCATTGAACTCAACCTAGCTGTGACCGATCGTGCCTTTGTCAGGCAAGCCGAGTGGCAGTTACATGAAATCATGTTGAAAAATTGCATGAAAATTACAGCGCAGCAAGTAGAGGCTTCGGGATGGATAACGAAGATGGGTCAGCAAGCCGCCTATTACTTGTACCGCGTTCTCTTTTTCGTCTTCACGTTTTACTTTAAACAACACGAGTAACTTCAATTTCCTCTGATCCGCCTAAACATCGTTCCGGCTCTCTCAGAATTCCAACCTGCAAACCTTCCCCGTTGCACTGTAAATTTATTTTCGCTTGGAGGGGTTACATAATACTGAAATACAAATTTTGCAGCGGGATCATCCCATCCCAGGCGCTGTCCGAAACGAAGGTCATTGAATATCACCGTATCGCCACGCTGCTCTGCGGTGTAGTATCCCTGAGAAAATCGAATTAATAACTTGATATCTTCCCGTTCACGGAAAGACGAAATCAAGGAGTCATTACGCGGAAAATAATGAAACGCAATGGTATCTTTTCGGTCAAAAATAGAACGATAACCAATTTGATATCCATTTTGCTGCTCTGCCAGGACCATCCAAAGCCAGGTATTTAGTGGCGTAGGGGTCGTGAAGTAGCGAATGTGCGACACTTGTTGTTGGTGTAATATTCTATTCACATCTCTGTCAATCTTATATTTATTGGTAAGAGCGTATATTAAATATCCAGTACTTAATATCAATCCGGAGAATGCCCAATGTACTCTATCGTTACTTGCGCGAGGAAGGGTCAGTAGCGCTAGCAAAGCGGCTATAAGCCAAATCGAATACAAAGGATCTGCAACAAAAAATGTGTGAAATGAAAATCGACGTGACGAAAATGGTTCTAACCAACCAATACCATAAGCATTCAGCGAATCCAGGAGAAGGTGAATAACAATTTGACCTAAAAAAAATAACAGCCACTGCCAAAATTTAACATCGACTTTCTTTGAAAACCAACTCGCGATGGCAGCGAGCACTGGCGAAATAAGTGCGGCAAATAAAAATGAATGGGTAAGCCCACGATGCGTAAGCAGGTTCCCGGGCGTATCTAACCATAACGAAGAAAGGACGTCAAAATCGGGAATAGTTTGGGAAATCGCACCCAACACCATGGCGCGCTTACCCAACTGCTTGCCGAAGCAAATTTCACCAAGTAATCCGCCGAGAGCGATATGGGTAATAGAATCCATTCTGATTAACGAGGCAAAAGCTTATTAATAACACCTGCAGTTTTTTCTATTCTCAGATTTCAAGATTTCTTGTGGTTAATCTTAACGTCATAAAATTGCATGACCTGAGTACGGTAGCGTTACACAAGGTCATAAAGATGTTACATGTTTCACGTTCTCGGCTACAATGAGAATCAACACCAAGCCCGATAAAAACAGGCAGGCTAATGTCAATACAACGATTCCTTAATTTTTAAAAAGAGTGGTTACCATTAACTGCGTTCTCTCATTTAGTTAGGAAAAAATACAAGTAATGTTTGTCCTTTCTGTTATTTCAGGCATCGCCTTGGTTTATTTTTTATTCAGGGATGTTCGCCTTGCGAAAGAAAGCAAATCGGTTAACCATTAACCAGGAAGTCAACGGCTTCCTCCTGTGTGTCAAACATTCTCATGTCTCTATTGAATGTTACGTTGTAGCCCTCAATGATTTTTTTTTTAGTCTCGTTGAAACCCACAATGGCCTGCCTCTCAATTACAGCAATAGCTTCTTCGCGCTTATTCATTCTAAAATGGTCCATGAACTTTGGTGTCAGGAAATTCTTTTCATTAAATAAGGCAAGGACTAATTGTTTTTTGTTCTCTGAAATCAATAGTTTCCTTGCTTGCATCAGGATGTCAATCATCTGCGTCTCTTTGGAGTTGCTGAAATTAACTTCCAAAATCTCCTTCCCTTTTAGAACCACTTTCCTGATTCCTTCCATGAACAAAATTTACAGATATTTTATTTCTAAAAGGAGCAAAGCGAAAATAAATTAGAGGTCGAATTTTTTCCTGAATATTCTAACCCAAATTGGGGTGCTTTCTAAATTTTAGAAAAATAACCAAATAATAAAAACGGCAATGCATAAACCGACAGCTTAGATCCCAAAAATTGGAATGAAAGGGAACATGGAATATTCAAAATACTCAAAGACGTGACCTTGAGGTCTGAGATTTAGCCTTCAATTCCGCCAACATCTCACGCATTTATGATATAATAAATGTTAGAGAGGATGTAGCCAATGATAACCACTGCAGCTCCAACCTTGTTGAGCCGATGAGCCGTTGGGATTTTCCCTCCGTTGTGTAGTTTAAGGGCAATTGCTGAAACCGTAAGAATACAGAATATCCCCAAAAATGTAAGGTTATGAAGAATATCCACCAAACTGAATTGTGAAGATTCAGGCAAGAGCGAATCAATAATATATTTATTTCCGACAGCGGCAAACAATCCACCAATGGGCAAACCAAATCGTGGGTCTAATTCATTCGTGTCTGTCAGGAAGCTCACCAAGGCAATCAGGAATGCAAAATACATTCCCAAAAATATTTTTAGGAACAATCCTTTTGCTTCTCGCTCAATATCCATAGAGATGGTAAACTTTGAAAACTCCTGTTTATCAAATCCCGGCTCCGGGTTTCCAAATGAAGTATTGTACCTGGCGATGCTTGTCGAAACATTAAAATTATTAACCTTCCAACTACTCAGGGCCTCCACATTATCAAACCGGCTGGAGGCTGTGTCGGCCACAAAAACAAGGTTGTCAATATCAAGTGCTTCATCCTCCATGACAATCTTCAGATGTTGAGTATCGAAAGGGAAATCGTGAACGCGCCAGTTCTCCTTCATGGTGCATTTCACACGCATCTGCGCCCAGTATTTTCCATTGACGGTATCAATAGTCGCTGAGGAAATATCAATGTCTTTGGCGTTGGTGATGTCAATTTGTTTGGAGAAATCAAAATTCGGGTTGTCATAAATAAACCAGAGCCAGAAGCGAGCTGTATATTCCTGCTGATGAAAATTAATATCGTGAATACTGATGATGTAGGCGCCTACCTTGACCGTATCAGTTAATACTTTCTTTGTTTTCTTTACTTTAGCAAAAGAAGTAAAGGAGAAAAGAATAAAAAGAAGGGTAAGAAAATGAGCCAATTTTATTTTCATACAGGTAAAGTTGTGGGTAATCCAAAAATACAATAAAATTCTATTTAAGAAACATGCTACCTTTGCCAAAAGCAAACCGGCTTATCGTGCTGACGGAAACGTCGGTAAGGAAAGTCCGGGCAACACAGGGCACCGTACTTCCTAACGGGAAGGTGCCTCGTCCCTTTCGGGACCGGGCAACAGATAGCGCCACAGAAAACAAACTACCCTGACGGTTACCGTCAGGGTAAAGGTGAAAAGGTGGGGTAAGAGCCCACCGCTTCGATGGCGACATCGGAGGCATGGCAAGCCTTACGGGTTGAAAGGTCAAATAGGTCGCGCTTCGAAAGACATAGCGGCTCGTTATGAGTTTACGCTGGCGCGATTGGGTAGACTGCTCGACCCTGCAGGTGACTGCAGGGCTAGATAGATGATAAGCGTCCTGACGTCCCGATCGCATCGGTAGTCAGGATACAGAACCCGGCTTATAGGTTTGCTTTTATTTTTTCTAGGTCACCCAATGAAGGGTTTGTGGCTTCACCGGATTTACAAACGGCTCATTGTTTTGCTGCGACAGAGCCCAGCGTCTTTTAATTTCAAAATACCAACGTGCTTGTAGATCCGGCTCACCAATGAGTGAAAGGGTTGGGCGAGATTGAAGGCCTTCATTTAATTTCTTGAAAATTCCTAAATCCTGGCCAATAAACTGTTTGCCCAGTCGCTTCAAAGGCAGCCAAAGAATATTGGCCAGCACAATATCGGTATAGAAAATATGAGTAAGCTCGGTTTGTTTTTCGTTGAGGGGCGTGAGGATCGTGATTGAAACGATTTGCTTTTTCCCTACCTGAATATGCTCTGTGCGAATTCCCGGGATTTCGAAAGTAATTTCTGTACTCGTACCTCCTTTTAAAACACCGTATCCTTTTGTGTTGGAGGAAGGTGCGTGACGTACCATTTTAAAACCTTTTTCGGTAGGCTCGAATTTCTTTTCCTTCAGTTTTAATTTTTTCGCTGACCTCCAATACCACGATTGATGAACAAAAGTCACATGTGCCGGGTCGATCAATCCGATCACAGAATGGTCTATATCTGCGGGCATGATTACGGTCTCGACATGTTTGAATTTCTGATCAGGGTTTAATTGTAAGTTTGGTGGCGGCTCATGGGGAACGGTGTTCGGTAATTTTTTCTCTGGAATATAAACCCAGATCGTATCATTGACTTCTGTAACCGGATATTGAAACACTTTAATTTTGGATGGATCAAAAGTTGTATCAGGTCCCATGGCCGGTATTCCGGTACAGGCGCCGGCGGTATTGAACTTCCATCCATGATAACAACATTGAATTGTATCGTCCTTAAACCATCCATACGAAAGGGGAACACCCCGATGAGGGCAATTGTCGCGGAGCGCGAAGACTTTGCCGTTCGAATCGCGGCCAATGACGATCTTCTCACCCACCATTTCTTTACCTACCAATTCTCCCTTTTTCAAAAAGGAACCATGAAATGCCAGGTACCAAAGGTTTTTAAGAAAGAGGGATGGGTCGGGCATCGGGATAGATTTTACCAAAGGTAAACAGAAATTCAACTCCGTCGTTTGCGTTTAACGTCTTACTCAGAGCAAACCTACGACGTTGTTTTCTTTACATGCACCATCACCGCCCTTAATTGACCGTAACCGACCTTCCCTTTCAGTTTATCAAACAATTCCTTTGATGAGAAGCCACTTGGCAATTGCGAGATCGCGTTGGCTATTTCAGTAACGGTATGGTCATCCATAAATTTATAGATACTGATTCTCCCTGCCTCTACTGCTTTCGCGAGATGACCTTCGATGGTGGAAGCGACTAACCCGCGTTCTTTGGCAATTTGTTCTACGGTCAATCCGTGATTCAACATTTGTAACGTAGTTTCATAAGTACTCACGCCATCGTTCGTTTTTGACTTGCGTTCTTTCGCCGGTTTTCGCTTCCGGGTGGAAGAAGCGGACGCCGGAATTTCCTTTCTGATTCCTTCTAAAAGTCTTGTTCTTTCTTCAGCGCGTCGTTTATTCAGTGGCTCAAAATCGAATTTCTCATCGCCATTTAAAATAGCGCTTATCAAAAGCGAAGCTTTATCTACATCTTCCAATTTCTTACTAAGAGCTTGATCAATGTCAGCCAATTGGTTGGTATAGGTTTTTACACGTTTGTGTTGCTTCATCTCTTCAAGGTGACGCAACAATTTTTCAAGATTTTGAACCAAAAAAGTTTTGTAGTAATCACCACCCTTGCTGGCTCGTTCCAAAAGTTTTGGGTAATCGTTAGTCGTAAGAAGGGTGTCAAGCTGGCCTCTGAATTTCTCTGTATTGACGCGTTCAGCTTCGAGTGACTCCAAAATTTGTTGAAGCACCGGCTTCATCGTGTCTTCTTTCAATCCCTCCGTCTCCGTTTGGTCTTTCTGAATATATTGAATATCCTTCACCAGCCCTAAAAAATCAAAAGTCTTATTAATGACATGTCGAATAAAATGTCGTTGTCGTTCTTTCATCACCAGGGAAAGTTGATCCGGCATGTGATTCGCCTTGACAAACTCAACGACTAATTTGTCGGTACTAATCGCTGAAGTGCTAATGCGTGTGCGTAAAATCAGTCCTTCCAGCGAACGCAGTCGCGAAAGTGCGACGTACACTTGACCATCGGCAAATGCTTGTCCGACATCGATGATCGCTTTATCAAAAGTCAAACCCTGGCTTTTGTGAACGGTAATCGCCCATGCCAATTTTATAGGGAACTGCTCAAACGCACCGATCACTTCATCGTCAAGGTCGTTCGTGTTTTTGTTAACGGTATATTTTTTATTCTCCCACCGCTCGCGTTTCAATTGATAGCGCGTGTGAGAGTCAGCCATTTCTACAAACACTTCCTTACCGGAAATATTCTTCACGGTGGCTAGTTTGCCGTTGAAATACATTTTTTCTTCATTGTCATTGCGGATAAACATGATCTGGGCACCTTCCTTCAATTCTATCTTTGACAATACCGGATACAAATTCTCAGGAAAATCTTCTTCGATATAAGCGCTGAAAACATGCGATGGCGTTGATAGCCTTTGAAGTTCCCGTTGGTTGATGTCATCCGCTTTGGCATTGTGCGTGGTGAGGGTGATTACCTCCCGCAGTTGGCTGATCTCATCGGCCGTTCTGTAATGCCGGTTCAATGTTTCGATATCGTCGCGCGTGGCAACGTTGTTCCTTAGATTGTTCAGAATGTTGATAAAGGAAGGATCGTGCTGTCGGAAAATTTTATCAAGTTCGATGTATACCAATGGGTTTTCCTGCAATGCCTTTGCTTCGTAGAACCACGCACTCCGATAATATTGCGAGAGGGTTTCTCGTTCATCGTTGCGAACTACCGGGGGTAATTGATAAAGATCACCAATAAACAACACTTGAGCTCCACCAAAGCTTTGCCTGAAATTCCCGCGTGCCGCCTTCATGCGGTAATCAATAGCATCGAGCAGGTCAGCTCTCAACATGCTCACTTCATCGATCACCAATAAATCAATCGAGCGGAGTACCTGTTTACGAGCACTGTTAAGCGGGTGTTTGCGTGCTAACGAGTTTTGATTAATGAATTTCCCGCCTTCGCTAAAATCATCGGGAAGAAAACGATCGGGCAAGAAGGTGACAGGCGGCAGCAAAAACTGTGAGTGGACGGTAACGCCTCCGGCATTGAGTGCAGCAATACCCGTAGGCGCAACGACAATATGCGGTTTGTGCGTAAGCTGACCAAGATTTTTTAGAAATGTAGTCTTACCTGTGCCTGCCTTGCCCGTAAGAAAAATATGACTGGCGGTGGTGTTGACAAATTGAGCAGCGGTGGCAAGAAAATCTTCCATCGCGTCAAGTTATTGATACAAGGTGAGTTTGCCAAAAGTACCATTTGCAGACTTAGCTCAAATCTATCCCAACTTATAATTAAATTTGCTGTTTCATGGAAAAAATAAAAGCCAGCAACCGCACGATCATATGGATCTTAGGTTCGCTTTCTACGGTAACCCCGTTTGCCATTGACTTGTACTTACCAGCCTTTGCAAGCATCGCCAGCGATTTTAAAACGAATACGGCCACCATTTCCCTTTCGGTCTCCAGCTATTTCATCGGCATGGCGATCGGCCAGATTTTATATGGCCCCTTCCTGGATCGCTACGGAAGAAAGAGACCGCTGTATGTCGGTCTTTTCATTTTTATCCTGGCAAGCTTCGGTTGCATGCAATCGTGGAACGTAACCTCGTTGATCACCTTCCGCTTTTTTCAAGCACTCAGCGGAAGCGTTGCGTGGGTTGGTGCTGTGGCCATGGTGCGTGATTTTTTTCCGGTGAAAGAAAGTGCGCGGGTTTTTTCGCTGTTGTTCCTGATCATTGGCGTCTCGCCTTTGCTTGCGCCTACCGTAGGCGGATTTATCGTCACCGAGTTTGGATGGCACGCCATCTTCATTGGCTTATCAGGCATCACAACTGGCATTTTAATCGTCGTTTATTTTTTTCTTCCCGAAGGTCATCAGCCTGACCCAACGATTTCGCTCCGGGCAAAACCGATGCTGCTTACTTTTCATGACATCATCAAAAATCCATTGTTCAGCAAATATGCCTTCGCAGGCGCCTTCTCCTTTTCAACGCTCTTCATTTATGTGGCCGGCTCTCCGATTATTTTTATGGAGATGTACCAGGTAAGCCCCAAAATCTATGGTTTGATTTTCGCGTTGCTCTCGGTGGGATTTATTGGCGGTGGGCAAGTGAATATTCAGCTCACCAAAAAGTTCGACAGCCAGAAAATTTTCCGCGCCGCGTTAATCGCCCAGGTAGTAGCAGGTTTTGTTTTTCTCACTGGAGTGATCGGCGATTGGCTGGGACTTTACGGAACGATTGTATTCTTTTTCATTTGCCTTAGCTGCATCGGTTTGATTAACCCCAACGGAAATGCTCTTGCATTATCCCCGTTCACAAGAACGGTAGGCAGCGCTTCAGCGTTGTTGGGTTGCATTCAAATTGGATTGGCCTCGCTGGTTTCATTTGGTGTTGGTCTATTCAACGCAGCCGATGCTATCCCCATCGTAGCACTGATGACGATTACCTCTTCCATTGCCCTGTTGATCATCCTGAGGAACAAACATCTGCCCGTGGCAAGCGCTGATTAACTACTTTTCAAGATGTGTGATATGTGTAACTTATAACGTTACCGATATAACATTTCAAAAAGAAAAAGCCTTGATCTTTAGGTTCACTTTAGCTTTCATCAACAGTCTAAAACCTGGTTCAGGAAACCATTAAAGCAAAACGCGGCTTTCCATCAACAATGCAAGCAATAACGATGTAACCGTGATCAAATTCAGGCTGTTTATTTTTGTTGGTCTCTCTTTCGTTGAAGTAGTAACGTTGCAACATCACGTGTTTGCCCAAAAGGAAAAGGAGAAAAAGAAGGAGAACGTTTTTCTCCATCCTGAAAAATTCTACAAGAAATTCTTTCCAGGGTTAAGATTAAAACCAAACCCTCCCGACTCCTTATATATAAAAACTTACCCAAACCGCTTATCCGTGAGTGTTCACTTGCTGTCTCCCTCCATTCGATTTAATATTAGCCCGGGTAATAGTAACACGCCGGGTGCATCAAGATTCAGAACAAACGTTGCTGATATCGTGGGCTTTAACGTGGGTTACAGACTGGTATCCGCTGGTTTTTCGTTCCTGCTGAAATCCGGAATAGAAGCCCATGACAACTACGCAAAAAGTAATTACCACACGGCTACCATAAAATACAATAGCGGAATCTATTCGTTCCAGTTTATGTATTTAAATTTGAAAGGTCTTACCGATGTCAATCCGTCAAATAGCCTTGCGCCGGGACCGTATAGAGAACGGCCCGATATCGTTAACAAGGAATATAAATTTGAAGGAATATATAATCCGTCATGGAAAAAATATTCCTTCATCGCACCTTTTACGTTCACACAACGTCAGCTAAAAAGCCGGTTTGGGTTTCTTTTCAAAGCAGGAGTTTACTACGCACAGTTAAGCGGCGACTCAGCATTGGTTGGCCGAAACCAGCAACACTATTACAATGACTTTAATAATGTTAATGTCATCCGAGCCGTATCCATTAGACTGGCACCCGGGGCTGGTGGCAATTTTGTTTTTCATAAACACTACTACTTGTCCGGTGCCTTTTTTCCCTCTTACGATCTTTACCTCTATAAGTACCTGAGCAGCCTCTCCGAGAAAGCGAATGGAAAGCAAGCCTTTGCTTTTGTATTGGATGGTAAGGCAAGTTTAGGGTATCAATCCCAACGGTTCTATACCGGATTGCGCTATGAAGTGGAAAGAAGGCATGCGTCACTGCAAAGTATCCAAACCAATAATGTGTATAGCTACCTGGGGTTAGAGATAGGCTATCGGTTTAACGCTCCGGGGTTCATAAAAAAGGGATACAAAGAAACAATGCCGCCCGGTATGTGAGTTGAATTTTTAGCCGTCTCGTACTGGTTGGGTTAGTTGTCACCTGTTCTAGAAATCCTCAATACTTATTCATTTAGAAGTGCTTGCGTTGGATTGGACGAAGCAGCATGGAAAGAAAGCCAACTGATCGTAAGACAGGCAATCGTCAGCACGAAAAGACCGGCGGCCATAAAAGGCCAAACTCCAATGGTGATATGCTCGGTGAAATTGATCAGCCACTTACTCACGAGGTACCAGGTGACTGGTACCGCAACAACAAAAGCTATTCCAATAAGCCCAACAAATTCCCTTGCGATCAATGCCATTACATTCTGTATAGACGCACCTAACACTTTGCGGATGCCAATTTCTTTCACACGTCTCTCCACCGAAAAAGAAGTAAGCCCTAACAATCCCAGGCAGCCAACAATAATTGCAAGCCCACTGAATACACTGGCTACGCGGCCAAGTTGTGCATCTGCTTTGTATTGTTTATCGTAAGACTGATCTAGAAAAGTGAAGTCAAAAGGTAAAGCAGGAGCCAATGACTTCCAGGTCGCCCCTACCCGATCAACACTAGCCGGAATGTTGCCCGACTTCAATCGGATGGAGAGCCTGCCCACACGGGCGGCCATTCTCAGCAGGAGCGGAGCAATGGCATGGTGAAGGGAAGCATAATGAAAATCTTTGGCAACCCCAATCACGCGGCCATAACGATCCACCTTTCTGCCGATGGCATTCTCGGCCGTCCAACCGAAATCTTTTACCGCTGTTTCGTTCAGGATATAGGCCGTGGTGTCATCCGCTTTGGTGTCACGTGAAAAATTGCGGCCCGCAATTATTTTTATTTCATAGCTCGGAATAAAATCATGGTCAACAAAATTCGTGTTGATGTTGGTGAGCGACATCTTGCCTTCGGTGATCTCGATCTCCGTACCCAAATTATTAGAAGGCTGCCCCGGCACCTGCGACGAGCCGGCCACAGAAACTACGCCTTCTACTTTCATCAACTCGTGCTTTACCGCATCGAGATGTTTGGTGATCACGGTGTCACCGTTGGTAGGCAGTACCAATGTTGCCTTTTTGGTGAAACCCAGGTCACGGTTGCGTACCATCGTTAGTTGATTGAAAACAAGTATTGTACCCGCAACAAGTGTTATGGAAATAACAAACTGCGCGGTCACCAGCACTTTTCTGAAGCGTTGGTGGCTGAACATCCCATGTACAGCAGGCCTGAATATCTGCAGCGGATGAAACCCTGAGATCACCAACGCAGGATAGGCACCGGAAATCAACCCTAACAAAAATGCGAGCAAAGCCACCGCTCCTGCGAAGTAGATCAGGCTTGGGAAAATGGAGAAACTAAGCGATGTTTCAAGAAGCTCGTTGAATACCGGGAGTGCGAGCCAAGTCAGCACAACTCCCAGCAGGGAAGCCGCCAGACTGACGACAACCGACTCACCCAGAAATTGCCCGATCAGCGTCCTGCGCTGTGCTCCCAGCACTTTGCGAAGGCCCACTTCTTTTAACCTTCGCGAAGCACGGGCAGTGGCAAGGTTTACATAGTTGAACGATGCAATCACCAGGATGAAAACAGCAATGATCGACAGAATATAAATGTTGTTGACGCTCCCCCGTTTGCCATTTTCCCACGAGCGCGGTGTTTCCAGGTAGATAGAAGTAAGCGGTTGCAACGGCAGATCCTCATAATACATGCCGCCCTTCTCCATATTGCGTTTAATGTATCCGGCCATGCCGCTACGAACGTTCGCAATCGCTTGGTTATCGCGAAGCAAAACATAGGTGTGAAAGCCATTCCAAAACCACGCGCCTGTTTCAGCGCCTTTATTTCTTGAGCTCCAGGTGCTAAATGAAATCAAAAAATTGAACTGGAAATGCGAATTCTCGGGAACATCCTTCGCAACGCCGGTAATTTTGTACTGATCGTCATCCATCTTCAGCAACTGACCCATGGGATCGGCGTCACCGAAATATTTTTTTGCCATCGACTCAGTGAGTACCACCGAATGAGGTTCGGTGAGGGCCGTTTTAGAATTGCCTTTAACCAAGGGGAATGAAAATACATCAAACACAGTGCTATCGGCGATGAAGCTGTCAGGCTCGTAAAATGCTTTGTCGTCTTTGGTCACCAGTAAATTCCATTGCTGGAAGCGCACGTAGTTTTCCACTTCGTGAAAGTCCCGGAGCAAGGCAGGCCCCATGGGGGGCGAGCTGGTAGACTGGAATAACATTTCGTTTTCCGTGCGCAAGTTTTCCACGATCCTGAAAATACGGTCGGCCTTAACGTGATAACGATCAAAACTCAGTTCGTGATATACATACAATGAGATGAGGATGAATGAGGCCAGGCCGATCGACAGGCCAAGGATATTGATTACAGAAAATCCTTTGTTGCGCAACAGCGAGCGGATGGCCGTGAGAATGTAGTTTTTTAACATAATCGTTGGTTTCGTATGCTAAAGATGGTCCTTAAACGTAAAAGTTTAGGCTAAAGGTAGTTACCGGCAATTCGATAAAGGGTTACGGATACAGAACGATATTTTTCCATTTTTTTCTTAATTTCCTACATAATCACCGTTATGAGCTACTCCATGAAGCTTGCAAGTTAGAGAATTCGCTAGTCGTCAGCACTTGTTTTATGACCTCCATACCCAGACTGAAAAATGACCTCGAAGCCATTTTCTTAAATCCGGTCAAAAGCCCTACCCTTTCATTGTGACTTTGTGCCGGAACAACAAACCTGAACCAAACCAGCAAAGTCTCAGGTGGATTCTTTTTCATTATTTTACCACGATGCGATGCCAATTCCTCATCCGTGAAATGTTTCCATAACAAGGGTTGTGTTACTCGTTCTTCTTCTGCGGTATGTTCAAGGTATTTACCATGAAATTCACTAAACGCTAAATAAAACTCTGCTCCATCGGTATCCTTTCCATTGTAGGAATCGTTGTAAATCGCCGCCAGAAGCTTTTCGAGATTTTCCTGTGCCGCGTGAATTTGCACGTGGTCTTCTACATCGTGTTGTGAACAACCGGGGCAACGGGTTTCCAACTCAGCCAGCGTCACTTCGTTTTCATCGTCTGCGTGAATGGTCAGGATTTTAAAAACGTCTGTCCCTAAATTATAAAGCTGTTCTACCTCTGTACGGTTCGAGTAATCTGTTTTGCCAGCCAAAAGTGACAGTTGTGATAATGCGTTCCTCAACCCTTTGTGCGGAACATCATACGGTTTTATTCTATTCATTTTTGTTCATTGTTTTTGTTGATGCAAAAATCAGAACAAGCACGATCCTGCAATTGTAAAAAATCGTTTTATTCTTTTTCCGAAAAATAATTTTCAGGAGTACCCCCTGTAAACGTTTTAAACTCTTTGATAAAATGCGCCTGGTCGTAAAAACCTGCTTCGTAACTCAGGTCAGTCAATGACATGGAAGGATTATACTGTTGCAAAGCGTTTTTCATGCGCACGATGGAGGCAAACTTCTTTGGCGAAGCACCAACCGCCTGACGAAATCTTTTTTCCAGCGGACTTTGGCTGATCGCCAAGTGATCCATTAATTCTTTGATCCTGATGGTGCCTTTACTTTTGTGAATGAGCGCTAGCGCGGCGAGCACCAATTTGTCAGGTTCTGCGTGGGTCATCCTGGTGATCAGAAATTCTTCGACTACGTTGATCCTTAAACTATCGGTCGTTGCCTCGTATAGCCTTTCTTCCAAAAGAAGAAGCTCCGAACGAAGCATGAAATTGTCCAGCGAAACACTTTCTCTGAAAAGCTCATGCAAAGGATTTTTGAAGAACATTGTTGCACCAGCCTCTTTAAAGAAAACTAAGACTGTGCCGATATCCGGAGAGTTTTTGAAAGTCTTGTATTGATCAGCTAGTCCTGAAACGCCGGAAGTGGAAAGTGGAATTTCTTTTTGACTTTGAAGGTGTAAAAGTCTTCCCTTGTATTGAAAGCCGATGACCAACCCCGTATCGGGCAAAACCTTGTAAACGCGTTCGTCCGTTGCCTCCTGAACAGCAAACGATTTTATATAAGGCTTTAGAATGTCAGACGGTATGAAGGTTTCAAATTTCAATGCTGTTCATGGCATTGAGTTAAAAATAATTTTAAAAAGCCAATTGACCTTGATGGTCGGTGACAACACCGACCATAGGCAAAAATTGTCCAGTCAATTTATCGCAACCACCATGGAGGGGCTTGAGGATTTAAAGAAAATTCTTTTGAACCTTGCCGGAGAACAGGGCAGGGACATGACCGAACTCGATCGGTTTTTTTGCCTGCGGTCGGTGTTGTCACCGACCGCCATTCTATATATGCTCGGCAAAGTGTGTGATAAAGCCCCAGTCATCCTGATTTAATTCATAAAACTTCGCTGATGAAAAACAATAATCCTCAGGACTTTCACAAAGCCCCGCTTTCACAGGGTTGTAATGCATGTAATCGATTTTCTGATTGGCAACTTCCCTATTGTACATCGTCGACTTGTATGGCCTTCTTTCCCAAAAATGATATTGCCTGTCGCCCTGCGTACTCTTATAGTTCTCCAGTTCAGCCGGGCTGGAGTCTATTATCCTGAACTTTATTTGCTGTGCCGTGAACTTCAGAAACATTTGCTCAGTGCTTTTGTTCACCCATTCGTCTCGGCGAGACCACATTAGGTGAATGTGGTTGGGCATAATCACAAATCCATACAACCAAATTCGTTTATCATTTACCATGAAACGTAAGCTGTTCATGATAATTTGTTTGCGCTCATCGTCTTTCAGGAGCGGTTGCCAATTAAGGCAAGTTGCCGTGAAGAATTCAATGCCGTTTGACATGAACGACAAGTTAAAAATAATTTAGGAGCCTGTATTGTGATGGTCGGTGACAACACCGACCATGGGCAAAAAAATAACCTAAGAAAAATGAGGTGCAATCTCTATTACCGTTATTTTTTATAAATTGTCCTACGCAAGTTATAGCAACACAAATGGAAGGGTTTGAAGATTTAAAGAAAGTTTTTTTGAACCTTGCGGGCGAACAAGACAGAAACATGACTGAACTCAATCGCTTGTTTACATTGAAAGTCTACAAGAAGAATGATTTCTTCCTGAAAGAAAAAAGCATTTCAAAACATATTGGTTTCGTCGTGCACGGTGCCTTTAGAGAATTCTACACCGACAAAACTGGCCGCGAATACAACAAAACATTTTGCTTTCCGGGTCAATTCACCGGATCCTATTATGACCTGGCCTCTGGCAAGCCTTCCAATGTTTCTATCCAGGCGATGGCCGACAGTAAAGTTTTAGTTATGAGTTATAGCAGGTCGAGAGAGCTTATGAACCAGGACATCTTCTGGCTGAAGGTAGGCTATGCAAATGCCCACCGTCTGTTGATGTACAAACTTGAAAAGGAATACCAGTTACTTACCCTGTCTGCAAAAGAACGCTATGCGTTGCTCGTCAAAGAAAATCCGCAACTGGAGCAGTTGGTACCTGCTTATCACATTGCATCCTACCTCGGCATCACTCCTATTTCACTAAGCCGCCTACGGTCTCCTAAAAAAAAGAAATAGCTTTTCTTATCATATGATAAGAAAATTCATTCGGCGATAACTGACCTTTGACTCATAAAAAATAAATAGTTATGGCAATCAATAAAATCGGTGTGTGGATTCTTACGCTATTCTTAGTGGTGTTTTTTATTTACGTCAGCTACAGAAAATTTTCCGGGCATGAGGTGACCGTTGGACACTTTCGTGAATGGGGCTACGGAAACTGGTTGGTTACGGCAGTAGCTACTATGGAATTGATAGGCGCTATTTTGCTTTTGTTTCCCCTAACGGCAACGAGTGGAGCGTTACTGCTTTCGCTGGTCATGGCAGGAGCAACTTATACGTTATTCAGTCATGAAGTGTGGCGAACATCAGCCATTACCATTACAGCTTTAGTGTTACTCTTAGGGTTGGGCTATCTGCGATGGAATCAAAGTTGGATTCTTGCTTTGTTTAAAATGGGCGGTGCGGAGTAGGTTTCGATAAGAAAATGGTTGGTCTTGGCAGACAAAGGGTGGCAGGCTGGTCGGTGACAACACCGACCATAGGCAAACACTGCCACAGGCATTTACGACAGCAAGGCTTTTGGTATGGCAAAAGCTACCTGCCTTCAATCTCCAAAACTAATCCCCAACCCTTTTGCTGCGTTGACGATGTACGAATCCTTTTTTACAAAATTCGATTCGCGGGTGGCTTCCTCCAGCGAAACAGAAGTGATCGCATTATTTTTTAAGGCTACCATCCTCCCGAAATTTTTTTCCAGTACCAGCTCAAAGGCTTTCACCCCAAACATCGAAGCGAGCACACGGTCAAAGGCCGAAGGCGTGCCACCGCGCTGCACATGGCCCAGCACCGTTTCACGGATCTCTGCTTTACATCCCGCATCTTTCAACTGTTTGGAAAGCTGATAGGCCACGCCACCGAGTCGTACATGCTCCGATCCTCTTTCGCCAGCGCTATGAGTGATCGTTCCGGCTTTTGGTTTTGCCCCTTCTGAAATAACGATATTGACAAAACCCCTGCCTTTGGTATAGCGAAGTTCAATTCGATGTACCAATTTTTTTATGTCGTACGGGATTTCCGGGATCAAACATATTTCTGCTCCACCGGCAATGGCCGTGTGCAAGGCAATCCACCCCGCATCGCGCCCCATGACTTCCATGATCATCACCCGATGATGGCTTTCGGCCGTAGTCACCAATTTGTCAAAACTATCCGTGGCGATTTGAACAGCTGTTTGAAATCCGAACGTCATGTCCGTAGCGCAAAGATCATTGTCAATCGTTTTGGGAACACCAATGATCGGAATGCCTTTGTCGAATAAAACTTTAGAAATCTTTTGTGAGCCATCGCCACCAATATTAATTACGGCATCGAACTCCAATGCTTGCAGTTTATTGACCAATTCATCGGAGCGATCAATAAATTTAAAGCTACCATCGGGTTGCTCTACGGGAAATTTGATGGGATTGCCTTTATTGGTGGTCTTTAAAATCGTTCCGCCTTTTACATGGATCCCTGCCGTTCGTTTCGATGTCAGTTTAACAATTTCCTGTTGTTCATTTAATACGCCATTAAATGCTTCGATGCTGCCATAGATTTCCCAGTCTTTTTCCTGGCGTGCGCGCTTTGCTACACCACGGATAACTGCATTGAGCCCCGGACAATCTCCGCCACCGGTAAGGATGAGTATTTTTTTCATATCACGTAGGGATGAATTCAGAATTTAGAATTTAATGTGCAGCTCTTCGCAACCGATCATTGATTGCCCTTCCCAACCCAACATCCGGCACTTCCTCCGCTAAGATAAAATCAACATCCGTTTTGTCCAACTCACGCAAGGCGGAAAACAATCGTTGTGCTGCTTCATCGACATTCCCGGAAGGAGAAAGTACAATTTGATTCCTGAGATTGGACAAATGATACTCTTCTCTGAACGACAACACCGCCAAGGTTGATTTTTCATTTTCATGGTACAACTGCGAAATGTTGCCCAGCAACAATGGCTTACCTGGTGCATAATGGCTTTGCATCTGTCCCGGCGACAGTGGATTGGAGCTAACATGAACGTTCATCCGGACTTGCCCAATTACTGATTCAATTTTTTCGAGGCTTAGCCCCCCTACCCGATAGATAACTGAATCACCTTGTTCAAAGCCAATGATGGTGGATTCAACACCAACCACGCAGTCACCCCCATCCAGGATGTATTCAATCTTGCTTCCCAGTTGCTCATCTACATGTTTAGGAGTAGTCGGGCTCACGTATCCAAATGGGTTGGCACTTGGTGCTGCTAACGGAAAGGAAAGCGATCGCAACAACTGGTACGTCATGGGATGATTGGGGCAACGGATGCCCACGCGGTCCAGACCGGCCGTGACAAGATCGGGAATGATATTTTTTTTAGGAAGGAGAATTGTTAACGGTCCGGGCCAGAATTTCTTCATTAGCTCCAGCGCTTTGGAAGGAATATCTTCCACATAATTCATGACTGCGCTCATTTCCCCAACATGTACAATCAACGGGTCGAAATAAGGCCTGTTCTTTGAAAGGTAAATTCCGGTAACCGCTTCAACGTTCAACGCATTGGCGGCAAGGCCATAAACCGTTTCGGTAGGAATGGCGACCAGCTTCCCTGCCTCCAGCAATGCTTTTGCTCTTGTAATATCTTTTCCGGTTTCAGCCATGAATCAGCATCGTCTTGTCCCTCATCCGTAACACGGATCGTTCCCGGGTAAACCTTTCCAACTCTTCTAACAATACCCAACGAACATCATGCGATTCTTCGCTCACAACAATTTTTTCGGTTTCGGCTCCTTCCATCCAAAATCGGATGTCGTAATGAAGATGTTCAGGAAAATCTTTTCGCGTTGGAATGGGGTGAATGTCGATATCAAAAATAGCGGATGACAGGTTTAGATTCTTTAATCCGGTTTCCTCTTCCGCTTCGCGCAATGCCACATTCAAAATATTTTCTTCGCCATCGGCATGGCCGCCCGGTTGCACCCATTTGTTCAACTTCACATGATGCACCAAAAGTGTTTTCGTACGGTCGCCATTGACAATCCACGCTGAGCCCGTAATGTGCCCCGGCAAATGCGTTCGTTGAAAACAATCCTTGTGTTTTAATAATTCGATGAAAGGAGCAATGAATTTTTCTTCCTCTGGAAAAGCCGTGGAGAAAATACTAAAGGCATCAAGCAACGATTGACGATCCATTCATCCTATTGAATAATGATCGTAACCTTATTGAATTTGCCTTCTTTAAGTTTTGTCTCCTGGCCACCACTTGTGTTGTCCTTGTCCCCTTTGCGAATAAGAATGAAGTAGGCAATCGCCTTTAATTTTTTAAAGTGGACAACACCCTTCTTATCCGTTTTCTCGGCCTCCACCTGGCTTTGTTCCTTGGTGTAATCCTCTTTCTTTTCAAAAAGTTTTACATCTGCGCCTTCAACGACGTTACCCAATTCATCCCGAACGGTAATGGTCAAAGAAGTATTAAAGATTTGCAACGGAGACGCTTCGGGGAAAATTCCTGCACTCAGAAACAGAGCGATCAACAAAATTGATTTCATAATATTTTTTTTATAAAGATAATGCAAATTTAAAGTGAATAAACACTTTTATAAAACCCCCTTTCCTGCAAAAATTCAATAAGCCCGGAATAAAACGGATGACTGCCCAGCGTGGCGCTATCGCCAATTATGATCAGTTTTTTGCGCGCTCGTGTCATCGCCACATTGGTTCTGCGGATATCGGACAGAAAACCCACTTCGCTTTTTTCATTACTTCGCACGAAACTGATGGCAATGACATCGCGTTCCTGTCCTTGAAAAGCATCTACGGTATTAATGGAAATCAGTCTGTGCAAAGGTTCAAGAATAGGTGAACTTTCTGCCAAATGCTGAAGCCGATCGACTTGCGCACTGTAGGGAGTAATGATTCCCATAGTAATTCCTTCATCCAACCACGCTGAGCTGCCAATGGATTCCACTAACTTCTCCACCTGTTGAATTAATAACTCAGCCTCTCCTTCATTAAAGCGGCTCAACGTTTCGGGATCTTGCTTTTCGGCATTCCCGCTGCCGGCGGTATCAATGAATTCAATGGGCTGCTCGTAAGGACGAAGCAGTGCGTGTTTCACTGACTCGTGGGCAATCAGTTGATCTTTGTAAAAATAGCGGGAGGAAAATTCCATGATCGACTCGTGCATACGGTATTGAACCCGAAGCATGGAAGCGGCCTCGGGGTGTTTTTCAATTCCTTTCTCAAAGAGTGTCTTCGCTAATCCTTGAATAGCTGCCTCATGTGATTTAATCGTAGGTGGAAGTTGGCAATGGTCTCCGGCAAAGACAACGCGCTGCGATTTTAGTAATGGAATCCAACATGCGGGTTCCAGTGCCTGACCCGCTTCGTCAATAAAGGCACTCCTGAATTTTCGCCCACGCAAAACCGGATGCGATGAACCTACCAATGTGCAGCAGACCGCCTCGCATTTGTTGAGCAAATCATTGATGATATAAAACTCGAGCATGTCGGCATCTGCTTTCAGGGTTTTCGCTTCATCTCGGAGCAACCTCCGCTCCTGTTTCTCTGCGTAACCGAAGTTTCTTTTAAATTTTCCTGCCTGCTGACGAACTTTCTCCATTTTTTTTCTGAGCGACCGCAACTCACTAAAATGCGGATGCTCTGCAATCTGCGCATCCATCGTTTTGCTTAAGGATTGTTCCGTCACTCTTGCAGGATGTCCGATGCGCAAGACATTCAATCCTTGCAAACTCAACTTATCGACCAGCAAATCAATGGCGGCATTACTCGGGGCACAAACCAAAACCTGTCTTTCTTCTTTTACGGTAAGTCGTATTCCCTCCACGAGTGTCGTGGTTTTTCCCGTGCCAGGCGGTCCATGAATGAAAGCGACATCAGCAGCTTTGTTTATTCTTTGCAATGCTACGGCTTGACTATCATTTAAGATCAATGTTTCATGTTGCAAGTTCCATGTGTCTTGCAACTTGTAGCCTGACATCTTTTCACCCAAAAGTATTTCTCTCAACTCCGCTACCCGGCTGTCTTCCGCTTCCATCACATTCTTCAATGTGTATTCCATTTCGCGGTAGCTCATCTCATCAAACATCACGTCAACACCTAACGAACCATCACTAATCCAATCGGGAAGGTCTTCGCCATTCAAGGTGATAGTCATGGTATTGTCGCGCACATAATTGATCACCCCGTTGGCATGTTGTTTTTCCGGTTTGCCCGAAGCATTGGTGAAAAGGCTTACCACCTTACCACTTTGAAAAGCATGAGGCTGCTCAAACGAATTTGTTTTTTCAATTTCAATCATCACCCGCTCGCCCGTTCCAATGTAATCGCGAAGCAACCGCACCGGGTACCAGGTGACGCCTTCTTTTACGCGCTGGCTCAGCGAACGCATCAATACTTTTTGTCGGTACTGCTCCAGATCGGCCTGCCGTTCCAATTGCAAAAGTTTGAACGTGTGCTGCAGTTTTTCTTTGGATGTCATTTGATGTTTTAAGTAAATGGGCTGCAAGCCACAAGCTATAAGTTTACTGCTAAGCTGGTAGCAAGTAGCTTGAAGCTGGCGATCATTAAATTTCGAATTCCGGAAACTTCTCCAAAAATTTTGCCTCTCCACCAAGTTCAGCCGCTTCGCAGCAAAAGTGTGCCATGCCATTCGTTACCGCCAGATATTTTGCACCCAAGGTCATGTTATACACGGCCGCCTGGTTAAATGCTTTTTGATTTAATTTTATGGTTGGCGATTTGCATTCAATTAACATCCATGGCTTGCCGTTTCGATCGAAAACCAAAATATCAGAACGTTTCTGTAATCGGTTGTACGTAAGACTGCCTTCAATCCGAAAGAGCGATTTAGGGTATTTTAATTCAGTTACCAAATAATGAATAAAATGTTGGCGCACCCATTCTTCGGGTGTAAGCACAATGTATTTTTTTCTAATCCCGTCAAAAATTAATACTTTTCCATTCTCCTTTTTCAGGGAAGGGTTGATCGCGGGAAGGTTGAGTTGATACATCGGAATAAAAGTAGATAATTTGCATTATGAAGACGAAAAAAGAAATTGTGGAGAACTGGTTGCCCCGTTACACCGGTGTGGCACTCAAGTCATTCGGCGAATATATTTTGCTTACCAACTTCGATAATTACGTGCGCAAGTTTGCCGAATGGCACAGCGTAAAAGTGGATGGCGAAGACAAAGCCATGCTCAGTGCCACCGCCGAGGGCATTACCATCATCAATTTTGGAATGGGAAGTCCTAATGCTGCAACGATCATGGACTGCCTTACTGCCATTGAACCAAAAGCGTGTTTGTTCCTCGGTAAGTGCGGTGGATTAAAAAAGAAAAACGCGCTCGGAGATCTGATATTGCCTATCGCTGCGATCCGAGGAGAAGGAACATCCAACGACTACTTCCCACCGGAAGTTCCATCCCTGCCGGCTTTTGCCTTGCAGAAAGCAATTTCAACAACCATCCGCGATTACAATCAGGATTACTGGACGGGAACGGTTTACACCACTAACCGCAGGGTGTGGGAATGGGACGAAGATTTTAAAGAATACTTGATCAAAGTTCGCGCGATGGCCATTGATATGGAGACGGCTACTATTTTTTCCACCGCGTTCTACAACGAAATCCCCACCGGTGCTTTGCTGTTGGTTTCTGATCAGCCGATGTTCCCGGATGGTGTGAAGACCGAAGCCAGCGACCAAAATGTTACGTCAAATTATGTGGACTTGCATGTAAAGATCGGGATTGACTCGTTGAAGCAGTTGATCAATAATGGAATCACCGTGAAGCACTTGCAATATTAAGAACATGACATCAAGTTTTTAGCGCATTACGGGGATGGTTATAGTTTTCCTTAGGACACAGACTTAGTGAGCTGGCTGTTAATGGTACGTTGCCGCAATACAGGTATGCTTTGGTTATTCGTCCACCGATAAAATTTTATATTTCCCTTCAAATGAACGTTAGAAAACGCAGTCCTTGGTTTATCCTCGCATTTTCTTTCTCTTGTCTATTAGGGTCTGATTATGGCTTTCTGCAAGGTGCCTGGCCGTTCGGAATTGTCGAGGCGATATGAGCACTTGTTGCTTTTCGTCGCTGGATAAAAAAGGGTCAATGAGTAGACAGTCCAAAGACTTATGGATTAGTCAGCGATGGGTCACCGTCTGAAACTTGAGATGGTGTATACTAAGTTCCACTGGTTTGCTTTCCTAATAGAATCTTTTTCAATATTACAATTTGCCCTAAGTGATAATGATTGTGTTCCACGACACCGTGTATATTCTTATAATAGTTACCGTATTCGTCAGAAATATTATCCCAAAGTTTATGCTCAGGAAATTGCTCAATCACATTGGCAAAGTCATCAGCATCAGCCCAAGTCTTTTGCAGCAGGTTTTGCCATTCTTGTTCCGATGTTATTAGAGGTCCATCAAAGCTGTTCTCATGTTTAAATTTAATTGATTTACCCTGTAGCCTGAGTGAAACTACATTGAGGTAGAAATTCATATGGAATACCAATGCTGCTATCGAGTTACAGGAATAAATCTGGGTGGTCGCTTGCTCCCAGGTGACATCCGCTAGACTGTCTTTAATGTTAGACCACGTCCAATTTCCTCCAAAATGGATTTCTCTTAAATGTCTTGCCATTTGCTTCGTTAGACTCATAATTCAGATGTTATTTCTTACTTGTCATCAACTTATGAATATACGAAACTCTCTTTTACTTGCTTTCATAAATGCAAGTCAACATACCGACCATCTGATCTTACGTAGTTTAATTTTAAATTGAAGTCAAAGACGTAGCAACACGAGAACCAACCCTTCCTGGCAAACTTCCGTGATAGACAATGAGCTGAAAACTGGTTGGCCTGGTTGGTATTAACTTCTGACTGCTGGAAAAAAAACGTTGTAAATTGGGTTCTTTTCGTAAGCATGAGTAAAATCGGTTGGAAGATCATTATGGTCATGGTGTTGTGGAGTTCTTGTACCTACGACCATTTTAATGATATCGTCAATGTGTGTGCCCACAGTAGTCTTTCTTTGACTTTTTCGGTGGTCGATGCCAGTACCTGCGCGGCCGGTGACGGCAGCATTTCCATTTCTACTAAAGGTGGTGTCAAAAGCTATACGTTCAGCGTAAACGGAGGCACCTATCAAGCCGATTCCATTTACAGCAACCTAAAATCAGGAAGCTATACGCTTTCGGTGAAAGACGCCAACGGCTGCACGACCACACAAATTGCTTCTGTGAACAATGGGCAGTCTTCTTTAAGGATTTCAGCGGTAACCACGGCCAACTCCGGATGTCCAACTCCAAACGGCACGATCACCATATCAACAACGGGCGCGAAGGATCCAATTCAATACAAATTGAATTCCGGAACTTACCAGTCCAGCAATATTTTTGATGGTCTCAAGGCCGGCAACTACTCCATTACAGTCATTGATTCCACGGGCTGCCCGACTTCAGGCTCAGCCTCGGTAGCTTCCAACGGGCCAAGCTTTAAAACCGATGTGAGCCCGATTATTTCAACCAATTGCAGCAGCTGCCACAGTCAAAATCAAACCCCAAATCTCTCATCGTATTCTACCATCAGTGCAAGTGGTGAGTTAGTGGTAGGCGCGATTAACAGCGACATGCCTCCTGGCGGAAAATTAACCGCGCAACAAATAGCATTGATTACCTGCTGGGTTAATAATGGTGCACCGAACAATTAGCATCAAGTAGGAAATTAGCGGCATGCCCCTTGATTCTTACGCACCTTTTTAAACTCGTTTCCATTAATCACTTTCAAATTTCACTGAAATCCAAAGATTGCTATATTTATAAAATTAGATATTTTCACCCTTACGCCTAACTTATGAGCAGCACTACGAACGCTACTTTTTCCTCCTTTAACGAAGCTCATTCCCTAGCCCTTCGCGTCTGGCATTGGACTACTTTTGCGGTAATTACCTTCACCATTATTCTCGTCCTCATGGGCACTTTTATGTTCAAGACAAGAGAGAATATAGGCATGGTGCAGGAACAGCTTGAAAGAAAAGGAGCAACCGTTACTGCCGACCAGGCAAGGGCGGTGTCGCATGAGTACAGTGATAAAATCTGGATGTTGCACAAGTATGTCGGGTATGGTTTGGCTTTTCTATTGTTATGCCGCATTATCCTGGAAGGAACTCAACCCGGTGAAGAGAAATTCAAGGCGAAGATCAAACAAGCGTTGGGGTTTCAGGCAAAAACAGAATCACAGAAAGATGATCAAAAACTTTATCTGTATGTAAAACGAGGATACCTCCTGTTCTATGTTATTTTTCTAGTGATGGCACTTTCGGGCTTGGTGCTTGCCTTCGAAGACATAAAAGCGCTGGATCCCATTCACGATTTCATGAAGGATGTTCATAAGTTTACCCAGTATCTCATCTACACCTACATCCTCTTGCATTTAATTGGAGTGATCCGTGAGGAAATCGGAAAACACCCCGGAATTATTTCAGGAATGATCCACGGCAAAAAAAGGACGCTGTAAGAACAGGCCAGTTCGTAAAAAAACTCGTTTAGTAACAAATTGTTAATAACATTTTGTTTATCCTGTTATTTTAATGAGATGGGTTCAGGAACCAGGAAATGACCAAAACACCAAAGCCACCATGAAAATACTGAATCCAAAATAAATTAACATGGAAATCGATCGCGACATAAAGGGTACGCGCAACTCCATCATGAGTTTGCACGAAATCTATTTCTGGACCGACACCATCAAGGACTGGAACCCCTTACTGAAATCAGATAAATATAAAAACATCATCATTGAATCATGGCGCTATCTGGTAGAACAAGAGAAAGTCATCATTTATGGATTTGTCGTGATGCCCAACCACCTTCATATAATTTGGGAAATGGTATCGATGAATGGAAAAGAAATGCCATACGCCAGTTTCAATAAATTCACGAGCCATCAATTCTTAAACCTGCTCCGCAATGAAAGCCCCGAATCAATTTCAGATTTCAAAGTAACAGACAAAATTGAACGTGATCACAGATTTTGGCAACGCGACCCACTTGCTATAGTAATGGATTCTCAAAAGAAGCTGGAGCAGAAATTGGATTATATTCACTACAACCCTTTGCAAGAGCATTGGAATCTTGCCGCGATGCCGGAAAATTACTACTGGTCATCGGCTAAGTTCTATGAAGAAGGAATTGATGACTTCAAGTTTCTAACCCATTACAAGGATCGTATATAGTTTTTCAAGTTTCGGCCTGTGAGGACACAGGCCGAGGTGGGGAAATTATTTTAGGATTCACAGCAAAAAAAATTATGAATATCAAAATCTGTTTGTCTTTGCATTTGTCCTTTATGCCAATTTTACATTTGGTCAGGATTATTTTCCCGATTCCATCTGGCAAACGAAAAAACCTTGGTCTGTGTCCCCACAAACCAAAATAAATTAACAGCAAAGTTCTATCAAGAAGGAATTGATGACTTCAAGTTTCTAACCCATTACAAGGATCGTATATAGTTTTTTCAGTTTCGGTCTGTGTCGACACAGACCGAGGTGGTGGAAATGAAAAGCAAAGCAATAAGTTCGCCTAAAAAATCTCTATGTTTATGAAATGTTAAATTCCTCTTCATGAAAACTACATTCAGGTTTATTTTTGTTTTCGTACTGCTTTCGCTTTATGAAAACAGCAAGGCACAAGAATTATACTACCCGGATTCCACCTGGCAAACAAAAAAACCCAGCGAACTGAAAATGAGCGCTCAACTAATTGACAGCGCTGCGCGTTTTGCCATTCGCAATGAAACAAAAACGGATTACGATTTGCGGATCGCCAACCTGAAAGCATACGCCAGCGAACCCGGTTATAAAATTGTAGGTCCAACAAAGCCGCGGGGAAAGCCAGCCGGCATCATTTTAAGAAAAGGATATATCGTAGCGCAGTGGGGCGATGTAAAACGGGTTGATATGACGTTCAGCGTTACGAAAAGCTACCTCTCCACGATTGCCGGTCTTGCTGTTGATTCTCGGCTTATTAAAAACGTGGATGAACACGTGAGCGATTATGTCGAAGAAAAATTTGAGGGCGAACACAATTCAAAAATTACCTGGCGGCATTTGTTAACCCAATCATCGGATTGGTCGGGATGTTTATTTGATTTATGCGACTGGGCAGATCGCCCACCGAAACTTGGCGGCCTTGACGATTGGAAAAACCGGAAGCTGTTGGAGCCGGGATCAACTTTTGAATACAACGATGTGCGTGTCAACTTACTGGCCTACTCATTGCTTCAGGTTTGGCGAAAACCCCTACCCATCGTCCTCAAAGAAAAAATTATGGATCCGATTGGCGCATCGACAACATGGCGCTGGCACGGCTATGAAAATTCCTACCTGACGATGGATGGAACTTCTGTACAATCGGTGAGTGGTGGAGGCCATCATGGCGGAGGTTTATTTATCAACACATTGGATCAGGCAAGGTTTGGTTTGCTCTTCCTCAGGAATGGAAAATGGAAAAATCAACAGTTGATTTCTGAGAAATGGGTCAATGCCGCGCACATTCCGTCAGCCGCCAATAAGTCGTATGGGTTAATGTGGTGGCTCAACCAGGAAAAGGAATTGGGCGATGTTTCTAAAAATATTTATTATGCGAATGGCTTTGGCGGCAACTTTATCGTCATCGACAATGAACACGATTTGGTGATTGTGGTTCGTTGGTTAGAGCCCGGTAAACTCGGTGAGCTGGTCAGGTTGGTCATTAACTCCATCGACAAAAAGTAAACACTACTTTTGAATGGATCTTGATTTCACTTGTGTAAGGAAGATCAGTCCAATCACAAAATAAGAAGCCAATGCCAAAGTGCTGTTGCGCATGGAGCCGGTAATGTGCTCAATTAACCCGTAACTGAACGTGCCAAACACCACCGATAAATTAAACGTTACGTCAAAGAAGCTGAAGTACGAAGCATGCTGAATTGAATTCTTCGGAATTAGTTTTGAGTACGTAGCCCTCGACAAAGATTGAATCCCTCCCATTACCATGCCGACAGCAAAAGCAATGGCATAAAACTGGTATTCATTGGTGACGAAATAGGCTCCAACACAAATGACAATCCAAAAACAAATCATCGTCATTAGCGCTACTTTATTACCATATAGACCGGAAAAACGGGCAAACAAATTCGCTCCTACAGCCGCTACAATTTGGATTAACAAGACGGTACCAATCAATTTAAAATCCGGAAGCTTCAATTCCTTCGCGCCAAACGTTGCGGCCAGGTACATCACGGTTTGGACGCCCATGTTGTAAAAGAAATAGGCCAGGATATAAAATTTGATATCGCGGTTTTCTTTCAGGCTATGCCAGACCTTTATGATCTCGTTATAACCATTTAATAACTTTTGTTTTCCGGGTCTTTGATGAAAAGGATTATCCGGAAGCCTTGCAAAAGGAATTTGTGCAAAACCAATCCACCAGGCTCCCACCATGAGAAATGAGAACCTCGTGGCTATTCCGGCATTTGAAAAACCAAACGTGGCCGGAGAAAGAATAAATGCCAAGGCAATCACCATCATGATCACACTGCCGAAATAACCGAATGAATAGCCACGTGCGCTGGTCTTATCAAATTGATCTTCGCTGGCGATCTCGGGCAAATACGCATCGTAAAAAACAAGGCTGCCGGAGTAACCAATGCTCGCCATGACCACGCAAAAAATCCCCCATGGCAAAGAAGTTGAAGTAAAAAAAAATAACCCGATGCAGGAAAGTCCGCCGGTATAGCAAAACAGTTTCATAAACACTTTTTTGTTTCCCGTGTAGTCGGCCATGCCTGAAAGTAGCGGCAGCAAAGGCGCAATGATCAGGAAGGAAAATGACAGTGCATATGAATATAACACTGAGTTGACCATCTCAACACCAAGAAAATTCACTTTATCATTTCCATCCGCCGCCGTAGTCACCGCCTGATAGTACACCGGAAAGATTGCTGAGGTGATCACGAGAGAATAAACCGAGTTGGCCCAGTCGTACATGCACCAGGCGTTGATAGTTTTAGCATTGTTGAGTTTCGTCTCGGTCATCTGGCGTTCACATTGGGTATAGCAATATCTAAAAATTAAAATTAAGCCGATAGAAACAAAATTTAGTTATTTTTGCGCTCTTTAAAAAAATCCGGAGAGGTGTCAGAGTGGCCGATCGAGCACGCTTGGAAAGCGTGTTTACCGCAAGGTAACGAGGGTTCGAATCCCTCCCTCTCCGCTTCATCCTCCGAAGCTTTAGCAAAGGAGGATTCATTCTCCATAGCTCCCATCTTCGCTAAAGCTTCGAAGGGTAGGACAAGGCGAAGGAGATAGGCAAAGGAAAATATCAACCTCAATTGATTAACCGATGCAATTTGTTTATATCCTAAAATGCTCTGATAAAACTTATTACACAGGTTGTACAGAAGATTTAGAAGCAAGATTAAAAAGACATCAATCAGGCTATGTTGAATACACGAAAATCAGACTACCAGTTGAGTTGATTTTTTATTGTTCATTTAAACAAAAATCCATGGCATTCGAATTTGAGAAATATCTGAAGACAGGTTCTGGAATCGCCTTTAGAAATAAGCACTTATTACCTTCCATCGGTACGTCCCTTGGTAGCCCTGACGAAGAAAAGAAAGGTTCGGAGGACAAATCCTCCTTCGCTAAAGCTTCGGAGGATAAATGAAAAGACTGATCGTAGATATGGATGACGTGCTGGCCGATGCCACCGGGCAGCTCATCGATCTTTATGAAAAAGAATTTGGCGTTCGGGTAACGCGCGAATCCATGAACCACAAGGAAGACCGCGAAAAATTTCCGGACAACAATGAAGCCGTGTATGGTTTTGTTTTCCGAAAAGACTTTTTCAGAACGATGGCCGTGAACGAAAACAGCCAGGAGGTGATGAAAAAGCTCAATGAAAAATACGAAGTGTTTGTGGTTTCATCGGCCATGGAATTCCCAAACTCCCTTTCTGAAAAATTAGAATGGCTCAACAAACACTTTCCTTTTCTACACTGGAAACAGTTTGTTTTCTGTGGAAAGAAAAGTGTAGTCCATGGCGACTACATGATTGACGACCTGCCGCACAATCTAGAAACCTTTAACGGTGAGAAAATTCTTTACTCGGCCCCCCATAATCTTCAGTACAATCATTTCAAAAGAGTGAATGGATGGAAAGAAGTGGGCGAGTTGCTGCTGGATTAAAATATTCGTTCTCAAGATTCATCAAGTCATATCTTTTGACCGCCGCAGTCAAGCAAGGTAAGTTTATGAAACCTGACAGCAAATAAAAATTCTTTTCAAGAAAATTGATTAAACAGTTCTCTGCTTATTTTATCAACTCTTTAGCACATAAACCAAACCTGAAAAAGTTCCTGAAATGGAAATAGGATAAGGGTTTGAGTTTTCTGATGCGTTAACGGAGAAATTAAATGTAAGCAATGCAGTAGATGTGTTGTAAACTAAATTGCTAATGGCATTTAGGTTGTTACCACCACATAAAATTCCTAGAAGCTGGTTCCCGGAAAGAGGTTTATAAAAGACAAGACTACAATTAAAGTAAGATATAGATTGATTTGCTGTCCCTAGATTGGAAATCGTAATGTCCATCCCGAGGCTCGAACTTAGAGTAGTCATTCCTGCATCATAAGCAATTGGAAATTGAGAACGATGTAGATTCACTATTCCATTTGTTGAAATATATTCGTATCCAGTAGCATAAGGAAAATCTATACTATCACTAAAGGCCGTACCGTCTTGTAACTTACCCGCAACTATCCCTTTAAATGCACCATTTATTATTCCAGCGTTAGTGCCGTTAGTACCATTTGTTCCATTAGCACCATTACTCCCGTTCGTTCCATTGGTGCCACTCGTTCCGTTTGTGCCATTTTGCCCTGAAGGCCCTGGGTCACCTTGTTTGCCTTGACAACCGCAAAGCAATATGGCTGTAATAATGTATAGTAAGGTGCGATGGTTTTCCATAATGGTCGTATTTAAAGCCTAATTAAATATAACCAAAAGAATTTATTAAATTTTTGGATTAAAAGCACATTATAGTTAGTGGCCTACTCCCCTCCACCCACCACTACTTCGTAGTTGGTAAGCATCGCCAAAAAATATTCGCGGTTCATGCGGGCGATGTTGGTCACGGAGATTCCCTTAGGGCACTCGGCCTCGCAGGCAAAAGTATTCGTGCACGAGCCAAAACCCTCGTTGTCCATCTGAGCGACCATTTTTTCAACACGCTCCTTGCGTTCAGCATGGCCTTGCGGCAACAATGCCAGTTGGGAAACTTTCGCGCTCACAAACAACATCGCAGAAGCATTCTTGCAAGCCGCTACACACGCTCCGCAGCCGATACAGGCAGCCGCATCAAATGCTTCATCGGCTATTTTTTTAGGAACTGGAATTTCGTTGGCATCCGGCACACCACCAGTATTCACACTCACATAACCTCCGGCTTGTTGAATCCGATCAAAAGCGGTGCGGTCAACGACTAAATCTTTAATAATCGGGAAAGCTTTGGCACGCCACGGTTCAACGGTAATGGTCTCTCCATCCTTGAAGGTGCGCATGTGCAACTGGCATGTTGTCGTTTGAAGGGGTCCGTGCGGATGACCATTGATATACAAACTGCACATGCCGCAAATCCCTTCACGACAATCGTGGTCAAAATGAATAGGGTCCTCTCCTTTTTTGATGAGGCTGGTATTTAAGACGTCAAGCATTTCAAGAAAGGACATGTCAGACGACACGTGATCAGCCTGATAGGTTTTGAATTCTCCTTTGGCTTCTCTATTTTTTTGTCTCCAAACTTTCAGTGTAATCTTCATAATACGTTGTCCGTTATCGGTTAATCGTTATTCGTGATCTTAGTTCTTAAGGTTATCTATTAACAATTAACTATTAACAGATAACGTCTCGTTACTTATAACTTCTCTGCGTTAGCTTCACATTTTCAAAACGCAATTCTTCCTTGTGCAACTCCTCAGGCTGGTTTTCACCTTTATACTCCCACGCCGAAACAAATGTGAACTCATCATCTTTGCGCAACGCCTCACCTTCCGGGGTTTGTGATTCCTCACGGAAGTGACCACCGCAAGATTCAGAACGGCTCAAGGCATCATCCACCATCAGTTCACCCAATTCGATAAAGTCGGCCACCCGACCCGCTTTTTCCAATTCCATGTTCAATTCATTGGAGCTGCCCAACACATCCACATTTTTCCAAAACTCTTCTTTGATCCCCTGGATTTTTTTCTTCGCTGTTTTCAATCCGGTTTCATTGCGCGACATGCCGCAATATTCCCACATCGTCAAACCCAGTTCCCGATGAAATTCATCAACGGTTTTCTTTCCCTTAATGGAAAGCAACTTGTTGACTTGCGAATTTACTTTGTCGATCGCTTCTTTGAAGGCGGGGTGATCGATGCCTACTTTATCATTCCATCCAATGTTGGCCAGATAGTCACCAATGGTATAAGGAATTACAAAATAGCCATCGGCCAAACCTTGCATGAGCGCACTCGCTCCCAATCGGTTTGCACCATGATCGGAGAAATTAGCTTCACCCAAAGCATAAAGTCCGGGAACAGATGTCATTAAATTATAGTCAACCCAAAGTCCGCCCATGGTGTAGTGAACGGCCGGGTAAATCATCATCGGCATTTCGTAAGGATTGTCGCCGGTGATCTGTTGATACATGTCAAACAAGTTGCCGTATTTAGCCTCAATAGTTTTTCTGCTATCGCGTTTGATGGCGTCACTGAAATCCAGAAATACGGCTAACCCTGATGCTCCGACCCCACGGCCTTCGTCGCACATCATTTTCGCATTGCGTGAAGCAACATCACGAGGCACCAGGTTTCCAAACGAAGGGTATTTTCTTTCCAAAAAATAATCGCGGTCAGCTTCGGGGATTGAAGCGGCATCTTTTGCTTTCAACCCTTTGTGAGCAACCTTCGGCACCCAGACCCGGCCATCATTCCTCAACGATTCCGACATCAAGGTCAGCTTCGATTGATGATCCCCTGAAACGGGAATGCAAGTCGGATGGATTTGTGTGAAACAAGGATTCCCAAACAGCGCCCCTTTTTTGTGGGCTCTCCAGGCTGCTGTTACGTTCGATCCTTTTGCATTCGTAGAGAGGTAAAAAACATTTCCGTAACCACCGGTACAAAGTAACACGGCATGAGCGCTATGTGATTCAATTTTTCCGGTGATCAAATCGCGGGTGATGATACCTCGCGCTTTTCCATCGACCACCACGACATCCAGCATTTCTGTGCGGCTGTACATTTTCACTTTGCCATTGGCAATCTGCCGGTTCAAGGCGCTATAAGCACCTAACAGTAACTGTTGCCCGGTTTGACCACGCGCATAAAATGTTCTTGAAACTTGTGCCCCACCAAAGGAGCGGTTGGCCAGCAGCCCACCATACTCCCTGGCAAATGGAACACCCTGTGCAACGCACTGGTCGATGATATCAACACTGACTTCCGCCAGGCGATAAACATTTCCTTCACGCGCCCTGTAGTCGCCCCCTTTTATGGTGTCATAAAACAGGCGATAAATACTGTCGCCATCATTTTGATAATTCTTTGCTGCATTAATTCCTCCTTGCGCTGCGATGCTGTGGGCCCTTCGTGGGCTGTCCTGAAAGCAAAATGCTTTAACATTATAGCCAAGTTCTCCAAGGGATGCTGCAGCAGAAGCACCCGCCAAACCAGTACCCACCACAATCACCTCATACTTTCGTTTGTTGGCCGGGTTCACCAGCTTCAAATTGAATTTATGTTTCGTCCATTTCTCAGCCAATGGGCCTTCGGGAACTTTGGATTCGAGCTTCATAGTGCAATGCTGTCTTATTAAATTAAATCTATTGTTGAATTAGTCTACCCATCTGAAATAAACCGCTATCGGCATCAAGGCGAAGATGAGCGGCACAACGATAGCGAAGGCAGTGCCTATCAACGAAATGATACCATTATACTTTAGATGATTCAAACCAAGCGTTTGAAACGCACTTGCAAATCCATGGAGCAAATGCCAAAACAAAGACACGCATCCAACCACATAGAGGAACACAATCCACGGATTTGAAAACACATCAAACATCATTTTATACAGCGGCAACTCTTCGCCTTGTGTAAACTGATTGGTTCGGTTAGGTATCCAGAAGTGCGAGGTGTGCAGGATCAAAAACAATAAAAGTAGTGTGCCAAGCATACCCATGCTGCGGCTATACCACGTGCTGTTGGGAGCCTTCGATACATTATACTTCACCGGACGAGCAGCATGGTTGGCTCTCCAAAGTAAAAGGCCTTGAACGATGTGGATGAAAAACCCGGCCACCAACCCGATTTCCAGCGTGCGGATGATGGGGTTAGTGCCCATGAAATGACCCCAGTAAGAAAACGTCTTACCACCATCATTAAGAAATATCATGGCGTTGATGGTGCAGTGAATAACAAGGAAACTGATGAGGAACAAGCCGGTAAGAGCCATCATCAGTTTTCTGCCAAGTGAACTTGAGAAAAGATCAAGAAGCCATTTCATCTATAAATTGTTTGGTAACGAGTCAAAAATACTCGTCAAAGAATTACGAAACAATTTAAGACAGCTTTTAAATGCCGTTTAAATAAAAGAAATGGGCTAAAGAAAAGTTAGCGGAGGATTTTCAGAGCATCTCAAACAGCGTGAAGATCAGTGTGATCGTGGCCACCATTATCAAAAGAAACCATTCTTTCCTGATAAAGGTTAAAACCTTGTTGAAAAGCGTTTTCATAGAAATTGGAATGTTCAGTGTCATTTGTAGCTATAATGCTAATGAAACGCCAGTTACATAACTTATTGAATATGAGTACTTTACATTTTGGTAGGTCCTCAATCTTCTCGAAATGGAATAGATTATTCCAAAAAAGGGAAGGTTTGGTTCTTCGTTCTCAAGCTCTATTTTTACAGTTGCAACCACTGCTCTAAATGTATTTGATCTTCGACACGGAAACCACGGGTATTCCGCATAATAAAACTGCACCCCTCACAGATCTCGAAAACTGGCCACGACTCGTACAGCTGGCCTGGCAACTTCATGATGCTCACGGAAAGCTGATGGCTCAACACAGCTATATCATTAAACCGGATGGATTTGACATTCCATTTAAAGCGGAGCAAGTTCATGGCATATCCACGCAGCGGGCCACTGACGAAGGCCATGCGTTAAAAAAAGTGTTGACGCTATTCGAGCATGATTTAGAGAAGACAAAATTGTTGGTCGGCCACAACATCGAATTCGACATTAATATTATTGGCGCCGAACTGATCCGATCGTCCCTTCCTACCGACCATTTTCTTACCCTGCAGAAATTAGACACGGGCATTGCCTCCACTGAATTTTGTCAATTGCAAGGCGGCCTTGGCGGGAAGCTGAAGATGCCCCGGCTTACGGAGTTACATGAAATTCTTTTCGGGAAAAAATTCGAAGACGCTCACGATGCGAGTTACGATGTGGCTGCAACAGCTCGTTCCTTCTTTGGGCTGATTGCAAAGAATGTGGTAACCCCTTTTGACGAAACACCTGCTGCGGAAATCGAATATGAAGAACCCAATCTTGACGCAGGCAATTCTACAAAGCGCGAGAAGAGAAAAGCAATCGATTACTCTTCCGGGAACGAGACCAGTCTTTCGGAATATCCCTTTTGCCATTTGCACGTGCATTCCCAATACTCTGTATTGCAAGCCACACCCGATGTAGGACGTCTTATTCAAAAGGCAAGGGATCAAAACATGCCAGCGGTAGCGATCACCGACCTTGGCAATATGTATGGCGCTTTCGAATTTGTGAGCGAAGCGCTCAAACACAATATCAAACCCATCGTAGGTTGTGAGCTTTACTTATCGGAGGAGAGAACAAAAACGAAATTCACCAAAGACAATCCTGACAAACGGTTTTCTCAAATCTTGCTGGCAAAAAACAAAAACGGGTATCACCATCTGTCCAAGTTGAGTTCACTCGGGTTTACGGAAGGATTGTATGGGCTTTATCCGCGAATCGACAGAACATTGGTGGAACAATTTAGAGAGGGTTTGATAGCCACGACAGGCGGACTAACCAGCGAAGTACCTCATCTGATTTTGCACGTTGGCGAGCGGCAGGCTGAAGAAGCTTTTGTGCGATGGCATAAAATCTTCGGTGAAGATTTCTATATCGAACTGAATCGCCACAACACCCGCGAAGAAGACCGGGTAAACGAAACGTTGTTGAAATTCGCAAAAAAATATTCCGTAAAATATTTCGCAGCCAACGAATGCTACTATTTGGAAAAAGAAGAAGCCAACGCTCACGATGTGTTGCTCTGTATCAAAGAAGGAGAGTTTCAATCCACACCCATCGGCTCAGGACGCGGAACACGCTATGGTTTGCCCAACCAGGAATTTTATTTCAAATCACAGGATGAGATGAAGCAACTCTTCCGTGACATGCCGGAAGCTATTGACACCTTAACGGAAATCATTGGAAAAGTAGAGAAGTACGAACTAAAGCGCAACGTGCTCCTTCCTAAGTTTGAAATCCCAACAGCGTTTTCTTCAGAAGATGATTACCTAAAACATTTGACTTATGAAGGGGCAAAAAGAAAATACCCTGAACTCACTTCTGAAGTTAAAGAGCGGATTGAATTTGAATTGGAGACCATCAAAAAGACAGGCTACCCCGGCTACTTCTTGATCGTTCAGGACTTTACCTCGAAGGCTCGTGAAATGGGGGTGAGTGTTGGTCCTGGTCGTGGATCAGCAGCGGGTTCCGTAGTAGCGTATTGCACAGGAATTACCAATGTTGATCCCATCGCGTACGATTTACTGTTCGAGCGTTTCTTAAACCCGGATCGCGTTTCGTTGCCTGATATTGACATTGACTTTGATGACGAGGGCCGCGATAAAGTATTGAAATATGTCATTGAAAAATACGGCCACAATCAAGTAGCCCAGATCATTACGTACGGAACGATGGCCGCTAAATCCTCCATCCGTGATTGCGCGCGAGTGATGGAGTTGCCTTTGTCGGAATCCAATAGCCTTGCCAAGCTTGTGCCCGAAAGACCAGGTACTACACTGGCAAAAGCATTCGAAGAAGTAAAGGAACTAAGTGATTTTAAAAAAGGCTCTGATCTGAAAGCACAGGTGCTGAGGCAAGCCGTCATTTTAGAAGGCTCGTTGCGCAACACGGGCACTCATGCGTGTGGTGTTATCATCACACCCGATGACCTCACGAAGTTCGTGCCGGTCTCCAAACAAAAAGATGGCGATATGCTCGTCACCCAATTCGACAACAGCGTCGTGGAAAGTGCGGGCTTATTGAAGATGGATTTTTTGGGATTGACAACATTAACCATTATAACCACTGCCCTAAAAAATATTAAAAAGAGACATGGCATTGAAATCGATATTGATAAAATCCCGCTTGATGATTTAAAAACGTATCAACTTTATCAGCGCGGAGAGGCGATCGGCACCTTCCAGTTTGAAAGCGATGGCATGCTCAACTACCTCAAAGGCTTGAAGCCCGATAAATTTGAAGACCTCATCGCCATGAATGCGTTATACAGGCCGGGCCCGATGGAATACATCCCCAACTTCATTGCCCGCAAACATGGGCGCGAGCCCATCCGCTATGACTTGCCGGAGATGGAGGAATATTTAAAAGACACGTATGGCATTACCGTTTATCAGGAACAGGTGATGTTGCTATCGCAGAAGCTGGCGAACTTTAGCAAAGGCGATGCGGACGTGTTGCGAAAAGCGATGGGCAAAAAGCAAATCGAAGTACTGGATAAAATGAAGCCCAAGTTCATCGAAGGTTGTAAAAAGAATAATCACGATGAACGCATCGCTGAAAAAATATGGAAAGACTGGGAAGCATTTGCCCAGTATGCTTTTAACAAATCGCACTCTACTTGTTACTCACTCGTTGCTTATCAAACGGCTTATCTCAAAGCAAACTACACGGCGGAATATATGGCCGCTGTCCTCACCCATTCACAAAATAATTTGGACAGCGTTACCTATTTTATTGAAGAATGCAGAAGGCAAGGCATTGAAGTGCTTGGCCCGCACGTAAATGAGTCGGGTGTCTTTTTTGAGGTGAACAAAAAAGGCGCTATTCGTTTTGGGCTAGGCGCTATCAAAGGCACCGGCGATGCTGCCGTTGAGTCAATTATTAATGAACGTGATGCGCGCGGCCCTTTCACCGATATTTTTGATTTTGCCAAACGACTCAGCCAGCGATCCGTCAATAAAAAAACCTTTGAGTGCCTTGCCCTATCGGGCGCGTTTGATTGCTTTACGCAATACCACCGAAGACAATATATCGCAGGCAAGGAAGGGGATGTTTCGTTGACGGAAAAAGTGATCCGTTATTCCACCAAACTTCAACAGGAAACCGACAGCGCGCAAGGCAGTTTGTTTGGCGGAAGCACCGGCACACAAATGCCACAACCTAAAATCGATCCGATAGAACCGTTCAGTGAAATTGAAAAACTCCATTTCGAAAAAGAAGTGGTGGGCGTTTACATCTCCGGCCATCCCCTGGACAATTTTAAATTTGAACTGGAGAGTTTTACCAATGCATCGGCTACCGAGCTCAATGACCTCGACAGCAAAGAAGGAAAGGAGTGCAAAGTCGGTGGTATTGTTTCTTCCGTAGAACATCGCATGACCAAGACCGGAAAACCGTTTGGGAAGTTGTCCATCGAAGACTACAGTGGCAAATATGAGTTCACCATGTGGAGCGAGGATTATTTAAAATACAAATCATTTTTAATGCCGGGGCTTTTCCTCTTCATCGAAGGGAGGGTATTACGCAAAACCTGGGGCGACATGAGCCTTGAGTTTAAGATCAAAGGTATCGAGTTGCTGAATGAACTCGGGATAAAACGCACCAAAGGCCTGCAGATCAGAATGAACTCGGTGAACATCAGTGCCGACTTGATTTCCCAAATCGAAAAACTTTGTAACGAATACAGCGGAGGCTGTCCACTCTATTTAAAAATCCAGGATGAACAAGAGAAAATTAATCTTGAATTGCTCTCGCGAAAATTCCGGGTGAAGCCGGTCAATGAAATGGTGGTGAAATTTAAGAAGATCAAAGATGTGGCCATTGAGGTAGTAGCTTAGGTTAAAAATTAAGGTGTCCTACATCTTTGAGATGTAGGACACCTGGTCGTACGACACCTGATCCCTGTTAGTCACGCTGACTACGGATTCATTTTATTAAAATATTCAGCTATCACTTCATTATTTGCTTTTGCCCTGGCTTCACTTGTTCCAAAGGTCAACTCTGTTTTTCCCTCTTTCATTTGCTGAAATACAGACTCTACAAAATCACTCACAGCGGGGTGTCCATTGTGTATCCCTTTTCCGCCCAGGTCGGTGTTCAGCGCCGGTGGTATCATTTCAATGACCTCAATGTTCTTTGATTTCAACAAGTGTCTCAAGGAAAGGGTGAACGAACGGAGAAACGCTTTCGTAGCACAATAAACAGAAACTTTTGAAAGAGGAATAAAGGCTAATCCTGATGTAACATTAATAATCGTGCTTAACGATTTCAAATTCGCAAACAGCGCTGTCAAGTGAATGGGCGCTAAAACATTTGTTGTGATTTCGTTATTTGCCTTTTGGTAAAAGTCGCTGTCGGAAAGATCCATCCAATTTTGAATACCTGCGTTATTGACTAACACGTTCAAATCGCCATGGTTTTCTGTTACCCAATTGTAGAGTGCAATTCGATCTGCTTCCATTGACAAATCGCACACTTTGGTAATCACAGAAGGAAATTTCTGTGCCACTTCTTTTAGGGTTGCCTCGCGCCTGCCACAAATGATAACTGTATTGTTTTCCTGAATAAATCTCTTGGTCAGCCCCAGGCCAATGCCACTGGCGCCACCGGTAATGAGGATTTTGTTGTTTGTTAGTTTCATTTTCTCTTTTTTATGATTCGGTACAAGATAGACGATGGATGCAGGCCGTTATGATCAAGATTTCAGGATTATTTTTTGCCGATATGGTTTCAAGTCAGAATAAACCACTTACGGTTTTTCATTGCTTTTATAATGTTGCCTGATCACTACCTTTTGTAAGGTGCGCTTAATAATTAATTCCGCCACCACGTCAAAATAATTTTCGTTTTTGTCCTCAGCTAAATACTTTTTTAATAGCGCTTCACTGATATCAATGCGGTTAAGCAATGGCATTAAATTAGAACTAGTCTTCTTTTCGATGGACTGTAGTTCAACTACGATTTTTTCATGGATGCTTCTATAATCCGGCTTCAAAGCAGCCACGAAATCAGTCGGAAAATTACTTTGTTCAAAATCTTTTGCCAATTGCAGTTGAAAGGCACCAAACAAATCTTTGCTGCTTAACTGATTTCTGATGTCCGGTAAATGCTGCATTCCCATTTGCTCGCCTCTCAATCAACCAGGGCTTGGTAAACCAACTGCCTCATCTTATCATGCCAATAAAAAGTAAAATGAGACTCCTGGGTGAAGAAGACTGCCACCAGTTTCTCTTTCGGGTCAATAAAGAAATGCGTGTTGTAAGCGCCGGCCCAATAGAAGATGCCATTGGAACCCAGCAGTTTGCTTTCCGGCACATCAACCATCACGGCCACGCCCAGCCCAAATCCCTCGCCCGGTCGGGTAAATAGTTTGCCGGTAAGATTGGAGGTCATCAGATCAACGGTTTTCCTGCTCAGCAGTAGCTTGCCATTCCACTTGCCGCCGTTCAACAACATCTGGCAGAAGTTCATGTAGTCAGCCGCGGTAGAAAAAAGACCATTCACGCCGCTCCAGATTGTGTTGCCTTCCACCTTGGGTTGATCGGTGAGCGGCACCAGTTTGCCATCAGCTTCTTTGCTATACACCCTGACGACGCGCGCTTGCTGTTCTTTCGAAAGATTGTAGCCGGTATCTTTCATGCCCAGTGGCTTGAAGATTCTTTCCGCCAGGAACTCCTGCGTGCTCATTCCGGAAAATTGCTCAATCAACATGGAGATCACATCGTGGGCAGCACTGTAGTTCCATTGCGTGCCCGGCTGTGCCAGCAGAGGAAACTTCGTGATGTTGGCAGCACGCGCTTTGATGTCGGGCCAGGGCTTCATAAAATAACCCTTCATGAAATCCTTGTCGAGTTGGCTTTGCCCCAGGCCGTGGGTAAGTCCGGACGTATGACTTAACAACTGCGCCAGTGTCACTTCACTATCCATTGGCACGGTGGCTCCGCCAGCGCCTTCCTTCACATCTTTGCTTACACGCAGGTCCTTGAAAGCAGGAATGTATTTGGATACCGGGTCGGTGAGTTGAAAATACCCTTCTTCATACAGCATCAAAAATGCAACGGTGATCACGGGTTTGGTCATCGACTGAATAAAAAAGATGTCGTCTGTCTTCATCGGAGATTGGTCGGCTATATTTTTAAACCCTTGTGCACTTTGGTGAACGAGAATACCATCGCGCATCACACGGGCAACAGCCCCGGCAAGGTTACCCTTGTCTATTTCGGATTTGATAAAAGTATCAAAGCGTTTTAGCCGATCGGTAGATACGCCTGCTACTACTTTTTCCACAGACTGCGCAGGGGCAAGAACAACAGTCGCGAGTAGTGCGCTGAACAGGAATAAACAACGGGTAAGTTTGATCATGATGAGGAGGGTTTTGAGATGAGCCGAAGATAGCGCATTTTTTACATCTGTTGGCCCTGAATCCGGTTGAGCGAAGCGCTATATTTTATTCGCGAAGATACTCTGAAGTGATTGGTTGGCCTCCGTCGAACAATCCTGAATCGGAAAACTTAAACAATAATCCAAACTGTCAAGCACGCGACTTAAGTTTTGCTTCCGTGGAACTAATTTCTTCTATATTTGTGTTGAACAGCTAGACAAAAATTAAAAACATATAAACGCTATAGCCATGGGCAAAACAAGGGAATTAACGGATGCAAATTTTGATGAAACAATAAAAGGCGATAAACCCGTTTTGGTAGATTTCTGGGCAGAATGGTGCGGCCCCTGCAAAATGATCGGACCTTTGGTCGAGGAACTTGCCGGCGATTACGACGGCAAGGCGGTCGTCGCCAAGTTGAATGTGGATGAGAATCCACAAATCACGGCACGCTATGGTGTGCGCTCCATCCCTACCCTGCTCGTTTTCAAAAATGGTCAGATTGTAGACAAACAAGTAGGCGCAGTACCGAAGTCGGTGCTTGCCTCAAAGTTACAGGCACAAGTAGCTTGACAATTTTCAATTGATCAATTTTCAAAATAGCCGATACACAAATGTATATCGGCTAATTTTTTCACGTCGTCGCGGTTAATGAAATTCGAACTGCGAATACATCAACTGATATTACGCAAAAGTTTAAAATTAACAGATTAAGGCGTCAGACCGTTGCGAGCGGTCA
>Ga0206942_1014_pt1 | contig 60326 bp, 57 predicted proteins | sample Alteio_BWOrgHeat_6_FD_153253 | JGI IMG/M metagenome (GOLD analysis project Ga0206942, IMG submission 153253) | Enriched cells from forest soil in Barre Woods Harvard Forest LTER site, Petersham, Massachusetts, United States -... | ecosystem: Environmental > Terrestrial > Soil > Temperate forest > O... | reverse complement strand
AGATGAGGAAGCTGTTGGCTGTTGGCTGTTGGCTGTTAGCTTTGACCGCGTGTGTTGAGCCGGAGCAGCCTGTGGGCGGCAAGATAAACACCATCACCGGCGGCGACAACCCCCATGTCATCCCGCCGCAGGCCTGCCCCGACTGGACGAAGACGGACGGCAATGGCGGCAGCAATTTTTATAATACGCTTTCCAGCAATTATTCCTGCGCCACGGTGAGCAATTACGGGGCGATGATTGATAAACCAAGCGATATGATAGCGGGCAGGACAACCGGCCTCACCAACGGGGCGCGGTCTGCGGTTTCGGTAACCCAGTATGAGACCGGCCCGGCGGCTGCGGCCAGCGCGCCTGCCGCCGCTTCCAGTACCCCAGTTGGGCCCGGGCAGTAATTTCTCAATACATTGTTAATTGATTAATTATATAATAACGGCAACATTTTAAAGCCATATGAGCAGACCGAAATTTTTAGCATTTATCAAAAACCTTGAGAGTACCAAGGTGGCGAAGCAATACGCGGCGGCCAAAGGCTTGCCGGATGATACGGTGGTGGCGGGCAATATTGAGACGGCCAACGCCAAAATTTCCGAAGGCAGCCGCAGCCCGGAGTTTTTGCTGGTGGAGCTGAGCTCCAAAGACCATAAAAAGGCTTTCGAGAATTTGGACAAACTCGCCGAGTCCTGCGAGCCGGATACCAAGGTTATTGTGCTGGGCGATATTGACGCCTTGAGTTTTTACAAGGAGCTTATCAATATGGGGGTGAGCGAATATTTGCTAAACCCGGTGAAAATCCATCAGCTTGAACGGGTGACGGCGCCCAAAGCGGTGGAGGAGAAAAAGGATGATGGCGGCAAAATCGGGGCGCGCAACAAGGCGGATTGCCGGATTATTACCGTAGTTGGAACGCGGGGCGGCGTGGGAGCTTCGACGATTGCGATTAATTTGGCGAAATCATTTGCTGACAGGCAATATCCAACATTATTGCTGGATTTCGACCCGGATTTTGGGGTGATTCCGTTGCTGATGGATATCGAGCCCAACCGCGGGCTGGTTGACGCGCTGGAAAAGCCGGAACGGGTGGATGCGCTGTTCCTCGACCGCGTGACCGCCAAGGTCAATGAGCATTTATTTGTGATTGGCGCGGAGAAAAATTTGAGCGACGTGGCGCGGATTAATGATAAGGCGGCGCAGGTGCTGTTTGATTTGCTGAGGACGCGGTTTGCTTATGTAATTGTGGATATTCCGCGGGTGGATTTATCCAACCATTACATGCTGCAGCACTCGGAAAATATTGTCGTCACCGAGCTTTCCATCCCCGGTTTGCGGGATACGATGCGGGTTTATGATTTAATCCATGACGGGCTTGGCAATAAGAAAATTACGCTCATTGCCAATAAAACCGGGATAAATAAAAAATTTGAGACGCCGTTGAAGAATTTTGAATCCGGCCTGGGCAAAAAGATTGAATTCACGGTGCCGTTCGAGGCGGAAATTTACGGCTTCCACAATAGCGGCGAGGCGCTGATTGACAGCGTTAGGGACGCCAAATTCAGCCACTCCATCAAGGCGATTGCCGCTAAATTCATGCTTGCCTCGGCGGGCGGGGAAGCGGCGGTCAAGGCCAAAAAGGTGAGTATTCTGGACAAAATCAAGCCTAAGAAATAGGAGCTATCCGGCGGGCTTTAAGGCCAAATTAACCAATTTTGGCTATAATTCCAGCATGTTCGGCAGGAAAATCATCGATGGGAAAGAAGTCGAGGCAAATGGCGCGCGCAAGGGGCCGCCGGAAAAGCTTGCGGATGTGAATTTGGCTGGCAAAACCATTGATGACGCCGCCAAGCAGATGGATAAAATCCGCCCGAAAACCACGGCGCATGAGGCGGAGAGCGAGGAGCAGAAACACCACAAAGACAAGCTCAAAAAAAACAAGGAAAAAATCCACGCGCTCTTGATGGAGCAGATTGACCTTGGCACCGCAAGCAAACTGCCGGTGGATAATTTGCGCCGCCAGATTATTGATTTGATTGGCGAGATTGTGATTACGCAAAAAATCATGCTCAACCATTTGGAGCAGCAGGCGCTGGCGGTGGAGATTATTGATGACATGCTGGGGCTGGGGCCGCTGGAGCCGCTGCTGAAAGATCCGCTGATTACCGATATTATGGTCAACGGGCCGTTCCAGATTTACATCGAGAAAAAGGGCAAGCTGCAACTCACAAATATTAAATTCCGCGACGAGGCGCAGGCCAATGCGATTGCGCAGAGGATTGTGAATGCGGTGGGGCGCAGAGTGGATGAATCAAGCCCGATATGCGATGCGCGGTTGATGGACGGGTCGCGGGTAAACGTAATTATGCCGCCGCTGAGTTTGAAAGGCACGAGTATTTCCATCAGGAAATTTTCGGAGAAAAAAATTACGCTCGATGTGATGGAGGCGCAAGGGAATATTTCGGAAAACCTCGCCAAAGTGCTGAAAATTGCGGGGGCGTGCCGGATTAATATTATTATTTCCGGCGGCACCGGCTCGGGCAAAACGACGCTCTTGAACGCGATCAGCCAGATGGTTGACCATAGTGAGCGCATTGTGACGATTGAGGACGCCGCCGAGTTGCAGTTGCAGCAGCCGCATGTGGTGACGCTGGAAACGCGGCCTGCCAATTTGGAGGGCAAGGGCGAGGTCAGCATGCGGGATTTGGTGAAGAACGCGCTGAGGATGCGGCCGGAACGGATTATCCTCGGCGAGGTGCGCGGGGCGGAGGCGATAGATTTGCTGCAGGCGATGAACACCGGCCATGACGGCTCGATGGGAACCTGCCACGCCAACTCACCCCGCGAGGCGCTGACACGGCTGGAGAACATGGTGTGCATGGCGGGGTTTGATTTGCCGCCGCGGGCGATTAAACATATGCTGGCGGGGTCGATAAACCTGATTATCCAAATCAACCGCATGCGCGACGGCATGCGCCGGGTGACGCATGTGACGGAAGTGGTGGGGATGGAGGGCGAGGTGATTATTACGCAGGATTTGTTCAAATACGAGTTTGAGGGCGAAGACAGTGACGGCAAGCTGCTCGGCAAATTCAAGGGCACGGGACTCAGGCCGCACTTTTTGCCGCGGGCGCAGTATTATGGGCTGGATAAGGCGCTGCTGAGCGCGATTGAGTAAATTATAGAATTATGATTCTATTGTTTTTGTATTATGACTATTGAATTAAATTTACACAGATTACTTATCATGCTTTATCCTCAAGAATTTTCTATAGGAGAGCGTAGCGCCTTGGCAGGCGAATTGGCGGGAACGGGTAGTGTAGTTGTGTATAGTGAAGGAGAGGCTGCAAGAATTTTGGGATTGGGGCGTATTATTGTCCACGCCCAAGTAAAAAAGCCGGTACCTAACCCACTCACTGCCGACTTATTAGATCCGAATAGAATAGAGACTATGGATGAGCTTCGTACGAGAGTGGAGTTGGAGCTGCCAAAATATAAATCTGTGAACTTATGGGAAAAGAATAATAGAGGTGTATTAAAAAATTCATTCAATATAAATTCATCAATGATTCACGAGGGAAAATGGCGTAAACTCGATCCTGATGTTGTTTCGGGCGCCAGTTTTGAAGTAGAAATTGCAGGAGAAGGCTCTAAAAAACGCGGGCCCGGCAGGCCCAGGAAAGATAAAGCGCAGCTACAAAGATAAAAATATTCCCAAAATCCGCGCCTCTGTATTCCACCCAAACCCGTCCATCAGCTTGAAGATTAGTTCCGGGCTGGCGAGGTGGTCGATTATGCGGGCGCTGGATTGGATGGCTTGGATGATTTCGGCCTCGGTGGTGAGGCCGTTTATCAAAACTTTGGCGAGGGCGAATTTGTAGCAGAGGAGTTTGGCCTTTTCGGGCAGTGTGGCGCCGAGGCCGGCGAAGGGGAAGGCGGTGAATGATAATTGCGCGGCGATGTAGTTGCGTAAAGTCGCTCCTCCTCCCTTAGGGAGGAGGTTGGGTGGAGGGTTAGGGCTTGCGGGCTGCGATTCGGCAACCCTCCCCCATCCCCTCCCTGAGGAAGGGGTAAAATTGATATTTTCCCTCCCTGAGGGAGGGGTGTTTTCCAGCAATGATAGCTCTAATGTTTCCCAGTTAATCTTCACGCCCAAGAGGTTTTCGGCATGGGCGATTACTTCGGCCAAACGCGGGCTTAGTTTTTTGTGCGTGGCGTGGATAACGGCGGCGAAGATTTGCAGGATTTTGCTTTTGTCATCAGCCGCACCCACAGCTTGAGGCAAACGGGTGTCGGCGGTTTTTAGCATGAAGGGGGCGGCGTCGGGCCAGTCTTTTTTGTCGATGCGGGCGAGGCTGGCAGCGGTAGAATAGATGCGCGCCATGATTTTTTCGGGAGCGTCGGGGCTGGCGCAGGCGGCCAGAAAGGCGGTGTGGATTTTCAAGGACTCGACGGCGCTTAAACCATCAGTTTGGCAGGTTGGCATGTAGTGCGGGAGGCGTTCGGTTTCGATTTCGGCGGGCGCTTGCGGGGCTTCGGTGAACAAAGCGAGGCGGGCGATTTCGGGACAGGAGAGGCTGGCGGCCATGATGGTTTCGTCACCGAGTTTGCGGGCGACGCGGGGGTAGAAGTTGCAGGCGTCGCCGAGCATGGGCGCGCCGTAATCTTTGTGGATGGCGCAGATGCCGTCGGTTAGTTTTACGCAATTATCGGTCTGCGGGTCGCGCTTCATGACGCGGATTTCGGCGGTTTTGCCGCTGTAGTCGCTGTCATGGGCGGTGGCGGCTTCCAGCTCGGTGCCCTGGTATTTTGCGAAAGTGGCGTCATCGACTTGCATGCTCCAGCCTTTGCAGCAGGTGTCGGGGCAGTCACTTTTGAGGCACTCGAATTTGGCGACGGCGGTGGTGGCGTGGATTTTCATTTTCCATTTATATTTGAATGTTGTATATAAAAGAAATGAAATTTAATAATATCATGGGCCTCCTTGCCATTTTAATTTCCGTCTTGAGCTTTAGCTTGCTATTTGTGCCAGCAAAATCCTATGCCGCTGTTTCTGCCGAGGGTGCGGCGGAGTATGAAAAAGCGGCGAAAGACCTGTTAATTAAAATCTCAACGGAAAGTGATTCTTACAAGACAGACAGGGGCTTCGATGCTAATGATGATTTTAGCATGGCCAGGCTCGGCAGTGTTATGGAAGGCGGGGTGCTTGACTTTAGTAAAATTAAGGCCGCGGAAAATTTCGATAATGTGGATGATTTTATCAACAAAACCACCTTTCCAATGTTCTGGTACCCAATTTTAATTGATGGCAAAGTGAAAGCTGTAGCAGTAGTTTGGCAAGTGGATGGGAAATACGTAGCTTCGCTTGCGCATAAAGATTCTTCAGAAAAGATAAAAAAATATATGGAGAAATATCCGTTGCCGAAATACCATCTGCAAATCGTACAAGAGTCTGCGGGGATTATAGAGCCTCCTGGTTATATCGTAGTGCATGGTTACGGGTATTCAAACCTTGATTCCACCGAAGGTACAATGGGTGATACGCCGCCTCCTTCCCGTATTTTCTTGCAATCCTTGCATATTGAGTATAACGACCCCGACCAATGTAAATATCATGGCTGCGGCGCTATACTAGCTCCGCCGGTAAATCCAGCTAATTAGCTGTTGATTTATAATCCGCTATCGGTTATAACGCGGCCTCTTAAATCACATATGGGGTGTTTTTGGTGCTTTTAGCACGTCATCCTGAACGTAGTGAAGGATCTCGCGATGGCAGATCCTTCGGCTTCGCCTCAGGATGACGGATAAGAGTTTGCCCCATAGACGCAACAACTAAAAGGAAAAAGACATGTCTGTACCACAATTCTCGATGCGCGAGCTGTTAGAAGCTGGCGTTCACTATGGCCACAAAACCCGCCGCTGGAACCCGAAAATGTCGGAGTATATCTACGGCGAAAAAGACGGCATCCATATTATCAATCTGCAAAAAACCGTGCCGCTGCTGCACCAGGCTTTGAAAAAAGTCCATGATGTTGTCGCCAAAAACGGCCGCGTGATTTTTGTCGGCACCAAACCGCAGGCGCAGGAGCCGATTGCCGAGGCCGCCAAACGTTGCGGGCAGCATTTTATCAACAACCGCTGGCTGGGCGGCACGCTGACCAACTGGAACACGATTTCAAACTCCATCCGCACTTTGCGCCGTTATGATGAGGTTTTGAACGATGCGACGGCGGGGATTACCAAGAAAGAGAAGCTGGAAATCAGCCGCAAAAAAGACCGTTTGGAGCGTTCGATTGGCGGTATCAAGGATATCGGCGGGTTACCGGATTTGATTATTGTGATTGATACGCGCAAAGAGGAGCTGGCGCTGCAGGAGGCTAAGAAATTGGGTATTCCGGTGATTGCGATTGTTGACTCTAATTGCGACCCGGACGGGATTGAATTTGTGATTCCGGGCAATGATGACTCGATACGTGCGATAAAATTATATTGCCGTTTGTTCTCGGACGCGGTTTTGGCCGGGATTAAAGATTCCCTAGGCGCTGCGGGCGTGGATTTTGGCGCGGCGGTTGAACCTGCCAAGCCGGAACTGCCGGAAGCCAAAGAAGAAGCCAAGGATGAGAAAAAAGGCAAAGGCAAACGTCACGAAAGGCCGGAAGCGGCGAAAGTTGAGACCGTGGTGAAAAAATCCCGCGCTATCAAGAAGCCCAAAGCTGAGAGCGAAGGCGCTGAGGACGGCGAGCAGGGACATTCCGAGGATGCCGAGGCAGCGGCGGAAATGAAAGTGGAGAAAGTGCACGAAAAGCTCGACGATAAAAAGGCCAAGAAACAGATCAAAAAAGGTGGAGAATAATCATGGCTGAAATTACAGCGGCGGCGGTTAAGACCTTGCGCGAAAAATCGGGCGCGGGGATGATGGATTGCAAAAAAGCGCTCACCGAAACCAATGGCGATATGGAAGCGGCAATCGACTGGCTGCGCAAAAAAGGCATTGTCAGCGCCGGTAAAAAGGCTGACCGCGTGGCGGCGGAAGGGCTGGTGGCGATTGCTTCCAGCGATGACGGTAAGGAAGCGGCGATGATTGAGCTGAATTCCGAGACTGATTTTGTCGCCAAAAACGCCGATTTCCAGAAGGAGGCGCTGAATATTGCCAAAATCGCATTGTTTAAAACCAAGGGCGAGCGCGATGAAGTAAGTGCTGCGACCTGCAACACGCAGAAAATTTCGGTGAATGAAATCGTCACCAATCTGGTGGCGAAAATTGGTGAGAACATCAATTTGCGTAAAAGCACGAAGCTGAAAGTCAGTGAAGGTGTGGTGGCGACTTACATCCACAACCAGGTCGTGCCGGGGGCGGGGCGGATTGGGGTTTTGGTTGGTTTGGAATCAGCCGCGCCGAAAGCCAAACTGCTGGAAATCGGCCGTCAGATTGCCATGCACATTGCCGCCGCTAAACCGGAAGCGCTGGAGCGCAGCGAAGTGAAGGCGGAGAATTTGGAGCGCGAGCGCCAGATTTTTGCCGACCAGGCGAAAGCCAGCGGCAAGCCGGATGACGTAGTGAAGAAAATGGTCGAGGGCCGCATCAACAAATTCTACGGCGAAGTTGTGCTGCCGGAGCAGGTTTTCGTCATCGACGGCAAAACCAAAGTTGCGGATTATATCGCGGCGGCGGCCAAGGAAGCGGGCGCGCCGATTAAGCTGACTGGCTTCAAGCTTTATGTGCTTGGCGAAGGGATTGAGGTGGAGCAGAAGGATTTTGCGGCGGAAGTTGCGGCGACGGTGAAGGCTGCTAGTTAGTTGTTCGAAGATTATATAAAAAACCCCGGTTTGCCGGGGTTTTTTTTATTATTGAAAAAAGTATGTATTTAATGTATATTAACAATCATGCCTGAGGCACAGAAAAACATTGCAACTGTAATGCCGCTTTATGGCATATCCAAGATTTCCCGTGAGACCATCCAGGAACAGCTGTTAAATCTCATCGAAGGCGCACAGTATTTTGCAGACGTAAGAGAATCCGCAAGACAGTTATATAGTTTTGCGCAAAAACACTGCGGCAGCTTTCATGTTTTTGATAGGGTGAGAACAGAAATTGAGGAACCTGGCGGCCATCATTTCCACCCCAGAGTTCCAGACGAACTGACTGAGGAAAATCCTGAAGCATGCCCGCGGGTTTTGGTATTTCATGCGACCCAATGTGATATTGAGCTAGATTTTTTCTATGTAAGAGTGAATCAGGACGGCACGCAAATGGCAGTTTCAGAAAAAATTGAGAAGCATATTTTGCAACGTGGCGGAGTTTACTTAGTGGCTTTTGGCGGGGAAAAAGCCCGAGGCCATATTGCGCATGATTTTCGGCCTTTTGTAAGAAGCAGAGAACGTGAAAAATTTGAGAGAATGCCGATAGATGAGCGAAAAAAAATGTATCATATGATTGTATTTTCTTCGCACCCATATGATGTTGCAACGCCTGAAAATGGGGATATGAAAATCGCCAAAGAATCATATAAAGTAGACCCGGCAATAATCCCCAAAGAAGTTGACGTTATTCTAACAAGATCTCCGCATGTGAAAGAGTCCGTACATGAAAAAACTGCCAGATTAGACGACGTAGATTATTTGCAGTCACTCATAGGTAGAGGTGACATGCATGAATCAAGTGATTTAGCGTTAAGATTAAAGCGATTAGCTAGTAAGGCGCAACAAGCGGCAACTTGGGCAGAAGCTCGAGCGATAGAAGATTTTGAGGACCATCTCAATGAAATTGGATGGAGCGCTGGTAAGGCGTAAATAATAATTCCCCTTGCCACTTTCTCAGTCACATGGCAATTTACCGCCATGGCGAAATATAAACGTGTGCTTTTGAAAATTTCCGGTGAAGCTCTTATGGGCGGGAAGGAATATGGGCATGATGCGGAAACGCTCAACCGGATTTGCTCGGAAATCAAGGCGGTGCATGAGAGCGGGGTGGAGCTGTGCCTGGTGGTCGGCGGCGGCAATATTTTCCGCGGCATTGCGGGGGCGGCGGCGGGGATGGATAGGGCGAGCGCGGATTATATGGGGATGCTGGCCACTGTTATCAACGCGCTGGCTTTGCAGAATATTCTCGACAAAATGGGCGCGGCGAGCCGGGTGATGTCGGCGATTCCGATGGCGACGGTGTGCGAGCCTTATATAAGGCGCAAAGCGGTGCGGCATATGGAGAAAAACCGGATTGTGATTTTCGCGGCGGGGACGGGCAACCCGTTTTTTACCACCGATACTGCGGCGGCGCTGCGGGCTGTTGAGATGAATTGTGATGCGCTGCTGAAAGGCACGCAGGTGCACGGGGTTTATGACATGGACCCGAAAATGTTCCCCGACGCGGTGCATTATAGCGAGGTTTCGTATAATAAAATTCTCGCCGACGAGCTGAAGGTTATGGATGCTTCGGCGATTGCGCTGATGCGGGAAAATAAAATCCCCATCATCATTTTCCGCATCCATGATAAGGGCAATTTCGGCAAGATTGTGCAGGGGAAGGGGAAGTTTACGATTATCAAATAATGGATGATTGATGATTGATGAGGGATGATTTAAAAAATAATATTATCCATCATCCATCTTCCATCATCCCTAAAACGGAGCGAGTTATGGCAAATTTAGATGAACTAAAACGGCGGATGCAAAAAGCCATTGAGGCGTTGAAGCATGAGTTTTCGGGATTGCGCACCGGGCGGGCGTCGACGGCGCTGTTGGATACGATTAAGGTGGATGCTTATGGCGCGATGATGCCGATTAACCAGATTGCCTCGGTCAGCGCGCCGGAGCCGCGGATGCTTACCGTCAATGTGTGGGACAGGGGCCTGGCCGGGGCGGTGGATAAGGCGATACGTGAGGCGGGGCTGGGGTTGAACCCGATTTCGGAAGGGCAGTCGATACGCATCCCGATGCCGCAACTATCGGAGGAGCGCAGGAAGGAACTGACCAAGGTGGCGGGCAAGGCTTCCGAGGATGCGAAAGTGGCGGTGCGGAATATCAGGCGCGACGGCATGGACCAGGTGAAGAAAGATAAAACGCTTTCCGAAGATGCGGTGCATGGCGAGAGCGACAAAATCCAGAAGCTGACCGATGAGTTTATCGCCACGATTGATAAAGAGCTTGAGGCGAAGGTGAAGGATATTTTAACGGTATGAATCCTCGTGTGCGCGTTGCGCATCACGGGGATCTGGTGATGGCATCCTCCTCACAAGATCCCCGACACTCGCGAGGCTCGGTCGAGGATTTATGCACATCGCAATAATCATGGACGGCAATGGCAGGTGGGCGAAGGCGCGCGGTTTGCCGCGCACGGCCGGGCATAAGGCGGGGGCGGAGGCGACGCGCAAAATTATTGCGGCGGCGAAAAAACTGGGGGTGCAGTATTTGACGATATTCGCCTTCTCGCATGAGAACTGGAACCGGCCTAAAGCTGAGGTGGGTTTTTTGATGGAGTTGCTGAAAATGCAGCTGAAAAGCCAGATTGGGGATTTGCATAAGAACGGCGTGCGTTTGAAAGTGATTGGCGATAGGGCGCGGTTGAGTGATGATATTCGCGTCGAGATTGAAAAGGCGGAGAAGCTGACGGTAAGCAATGACGGGTTGTTTTTGCAGGTGGGCTTGGGCTATGGCGGGCGGCAGGAGATTTTGCAGGCGGTGGCTTTGAGCGGCGGTGATGCGGGGAAATTTGAGGCGGCGCTGTTTACGCACGGTATTCCGGAGCCGGATTTATTGATACGCACGGGCGGCGAGAAGCGCATCAGCAATTTTTTGTTGTGGCAGATTGCCTATACGGAGCTATATTTTTCCGATAAATTATGGCCGGATTTCGGCGAGGCGGATTTGCGGGCGGCGATTGAGGATTATGCGCTGAGGGAAAGGAGGTTTGGCGGTGCGGATGAGTGATTGCAATTTCGTATTGGCACATCCCGCATTTGATGCGGGATCTGATTTTACACTCGCGAGACCCCGCATCAAGTGCGGGGTGTGGGGAATAGAGGTGGGAAATGACTGAGGAATTACAGGATAGGATTGTGTTCGGCATTATCGCGGCGTTTGTGGCGGCGATGGCGATTTATCAGGGCGGGGTGGTGTTTTATGCACTGGTGATGTTTGCCTCGCTGTTCGCCTCGCTGGAGTTTGACCGGCTGCGCGGTGACGGCAAGACCAGTTTTTTTTATTGCGCGGTGCCGCTGCTGCTGGCCTATCATCCGCTGATTGCATGCGCGCTGGTGGCGCTGGCGGTGGTGATGATTATGGCGGCGCAGTACCCGGCGAAAAAATATTACCCGTGGCTGATGATTTGCCTGCCTTATATTACCATTCCGGCGGTTGCGCTGTTGTGGCTGCGCGCCGAGCCGCATGGTTTGGCGGTGGTGGTGTGGCTGGTGCTGGTGGTTGTTGCAACCGATGTGGGGGCGTATTTTACTGGCCGCAGTTTTGGCAAAAATTTGCTGGCGCCGGAAATTTCGCCGAAGAAGACGTGGGAAGGTCTGGCGGGCGGTGCGGGCTGCGCAGCGGTAGCGAGCTGGGTGGTGACTGGGCATTTTATTTTTGTGCTGGTTGGCCTTGTCTTCAGTGTCGTTGAGCAGGTGAGCGATTTGCTGGAGTCAGCCATCAAGCGGCATTTTGAGGTGAAGGATACGGGGAATATTTTGCCGGGTCATGGCGGAATTATGGACAGGACGGACGGTTTCGTGCTGACGGCGCCGCTGGCGGCGCTCAGCTATTCGATTGGGGTGCTGACATGGTGAAGACGGTTACGGTTTTGGGCTCGACCGGCTCGATTGGGCAGAGCACGGTGCGGCTGTTGTTGGATAACCCGGACAAGTTCCGCGTGGTGGCGCTGACGGCGAATAAAAATACGGAGTTGCTCAGCGAGCAGGCGCGGCTGCTGAAGCCGGAATTTGTGGCGACTGAGGCGGAGGCGATTGTTGAGGCGGCTTCGATGCAGGCGGATATTGTGATTGCGGGGATTGTTGGGCTGGCTGGCTTGGCGCCGGTGATGAAAGCGGTGGAGCGCGGGGCAAGGATTGGGCTGGCGAATAAGGAGGCGATGATTTGCGCGGGCGCATTGTTGACGGGCGCGGCGAAGAAATTTGGGGCGGAGATTATACCGGTGGATTCGGAGCATAATGCGGTTTTCCAGGTGTTTGATTTTGCGCATCCGGAAAGTGTTGAGAAAATTGTGCTGACGGCGTCGGGCGGGCCGTTCCGTGAGTGGGCTGTGGTGGATTTGAAAAACGTGACGCCTGAAGCTGCGGTGAAACACCCGAACTGGAGCATGGGCGCGAAGATTTCGGTAGATTCGGCGACGATGGTGAATAAGGGGCTGGAGCTGATTGAGGCGTTTAATTTGTTCCCGGTTGGGCATGAGCAATTGGAGGTGGTGGTGCATCCGGAATCTGTGATTCACTCTCTTGTGTATTACAATGACGGTGCGGTGCTGGCGCAAGCGGCGGCGGCGGATATGCGGGTGCCGATTTCATATGTGCTGGGGGCGGGGGCGCGGCTGGCCAATGATGTGGCGCGGCTGGATTTGGCGCGGCTTGGGGTTTTAAATTTCGCGAAGCCGGATTATGCGAAATTTCCGGGCTTGAAGCTGGCGGAGGAGGTTTTGAAGTGTGAGCAGAGTTTTCACATTGTGTTCAATGCCGCCAATGAAGTTGCGGTGGAGAAGTTTTTGGCGCGTGAAATTGGGTTTTTGGATATTGTGAAGGTGATTGCGGAGAGCGTGGGCGCGCATCGCGGGCGGCAGATTGCCGAGCTTGTGGATGTGTACGCGCTGGATGCGGAAACGCGGGCGCGGGCGCGGGAATTATGCGCGCGGGCAGCGTGATGAGCTTGTTTTTATAAATTAATAATTTTGCATGAATTCATAAACCCACATTTCATGAAATGTGGAAATGTGCAAATGTGGAAATGCAGATTTACGTAAATACTGAAATACGTATTTCAGTAAATCAGTAAGCCTAGAGCAAAGCTTAAATATATAATAATATCTTTATATAAAGATATCATACTGTATTATATGATTTCTATATTGCCATATATTGTTTTGCCCTGATGCAGGTGTTAAATACACACGCGTGTGTTTAGTGGAGTTTGCATAAGCTTTGTACATGAATCTGCGGATGCGCTGTTCGATACCCGGATAAACCCGGCCCGTCCATTTAGGCATCACCTGGACAATCATGATTCTACAAAACCTATGCGGGATCTCTAAGCCCCCACCTCCGGCTTCTTAGAGCAACCGGCGGCAATTCCCATTATGCTTGCGTAGGATGCTGCTAGTCAAATTAACGGCGTAATTATTTTTAATTGCTGACACCGCATCAAGTGCGGGGTGTGTGGGATGGTCATTCTCTTATTTCGTGTTTGCAGCTTCCCTTGGACTATGCTACTTACACGCGCATGGAAATTTTGAACTACGCGGCGAATATACTGCATTACGCGGTTTCGTTTTTTGTCATTATCTCGATAATTGTTTTTGTCCACGAATTCGGGCATTTCTTTGTTGCGCGGCGGTGCGGGGTGAAGATTGACGAGTTTTCGATTGGTTTCGGCAAGGAAATTTTCGGCTGGAATGATAAGAAGGGCACGCGGTGGAAGATTGCGGTTTTGCCGTTTGGGGGGTTCGTCAAGATGCACGGGGATGCGTCGGAGGCGAGCAACCCGGATGTGGCGGCGCTCGCCGATATGAGCGAGGCGGAGAAAAAGATTTCCTTCCATTATAAAAAATTATGGCAGAAGGCGCTGGTTGTATTGGCGGGGCCGGGGGCTAATTTCCTTTTTTCGATATTTATTTTCGCTTTTGTATTCATGGTTTACGGCAAGATCCAGTTGGATTCGCCGGTGGTGAATACGCTGGTCAAGGGTGGGGCGGCGGAGAAAATCGGCATGGCGCCGGGCGATGTGGTGACGGAGCTGGACGGCAAGGCGATTACGAAATTCACGCAGATTCCTGAAGCGATTAAGGCGAGCACTAAGCCGGTGCTGGATATTACTTATAAGCGCGGGGATAAAGTTATCCATGATAAAATTGCACCGGAAGTGGTGGAGGATAAGGATGCGGCGGGCAAAACCGTGAAAATCGGGCGGATTGGGATTGGCAATATGCTGATTGGGGTGGATAAAAACGCGTCGCGGCTGAACCCGCTGGAGGCTATTAGTGAGGCGGTAAGCCAGGTTTATGGGCAGGCGGCGGGGATGCTGGAGGGGATTTGGCAGATGATTGTGGGCACGCGCAGCTCCAAGGAACTCGCCGGGCCGGTGGGGATTGTCAATTACGCCGGGCAGGTGACGATGAAGCTGACCGGAGCGGTAGCATGCGAGTTTTCCAGCACCGGCACTGGTTGCGGCGAGATGGCGCGGGAGGGTGTGCTGATTTCGTTGTTGTTTATGACGCTGATTTCGACATCCTTGGGGCTAATCAACCTGTTTCCGATCCCGGTGCTTGACGGCGGGCATTTGCTGTTTTACTCATATGAAGCAATTATGCGACGGCCGCTGCCGGAAAAAGCCCAATCATGGGCTTTTAAACTGGGTCTTGCTTACGTAGCCTTCCGCTTGATATATGCTACCTATAATGATATCGGAAGGATGCTTGGTTAAAAATCAGATGATGAAATTGAAATTATTCATAATTGCCGCGCTTGTTGCTGTGTGCCTGCCATTGGCGGCTCAAGCCGAAAAGATTGGTGCAATCACCATTGACGGCAACCAGCGGGTGGACTCGGACAGCGTAAAATCATACCTGACGTTCAAGAGCGGCGACGAATATGATGATGCGGCGGCCAATAGCTCCGTCAAGGCGCTGTTTGCTACGGATTTGTTTTCCGACGTGAAAATTTACAAACAGGGCGCGAATATAATTGTGCATGTGACCGAAAACCCGATTGTCAACCAGGTGGCGTTTGAGGGGAATAAGACGATTAAGGAAGATAAGTTGACGGGCGAGGTTTCGCTAAAATCGCGCTCGATTTACACTAAGGCGGCGGTGCAGAACGACGTGCAGCGGATTGTTGAGCTTTACCGCAAAAGCGGGCGTTATAATGCGACCGTGGAGCCGAAGGTGATTTTGAAAGACCAGAACCGGGTGGATTTGATTTATGAAATTACTGAGGGCAAGACCACGGTCATCAAGAAAATAGTGTTCATCGGCAACCGCACCTTCTCCAACAAGGCTTTGCGCGCCGTGGTGCAATCGGCGGAGACGCGGTGGTATAATTTCTTCTCGGATAATGATAAATATGATTCCGACCGCCTCGAATATGATAAGGAGCTGCTGCGGCGGTTTTATACTAAAAGCGGTTTTGCTGATTTCCGGATTTTGTCGGCGGTGGCGGAACTTTCGCCCGACCATGACGGGTTTATTTTGAATTTCAGCGTTGACGAAGGGGCGAAATATAGTTTCGGCAAAATCCAGATTGTGACGCAACTGGCGGATTTGAAAGCCGAGCAGCTTGAGGGCGATGATGAAGTTGTGCAGACCAAGGAAGGCAAGGTTTATGATTCCAGCAAGGTCGAAAAAACCGTGGACAAATTGATTGAAAAGGCCGGTACCAAGGGTTTTGCCTTTGTCGACGTGACGCCGCAGCTTTCCCGCGACCATGAGAAACATATTATTGACATCACCTATGTCATCAAGGAAGGGCCTAAAGTTTATGTCAATAAAATCAACATTACCGGCAATACGCGGACATTGGACAGCGTTATCCGCCGCGAATTCCGTTTGGCTGAGGGCGACCCGTTCAACAGCGAGCTTTTGAAAACCTCCAAGCAGAAAATTGAGGATTTGGGCTATTTCAAGAAAGTAGACATCAAACAGGAAAAAACCGACGAGGCTGATAAGGTAAATATTGCCACCGCGGTTGAGGAAAAATCCACCGGCGAGCTCAATTTCGGCGCGGGTTATTCAACGCTTGATGGTGTATTGGGCGAGGCGTCACTGGGTGAGAAAAACTTCCTCGGCACGGGGGATAAGGTCAAGCTCAGCATTTCCGCTTCGACCAGGACGCAGGAAGGGGATTTCAGCTATACCGAGCCTTATTTCATGGACAAGAACTTCGAGGCCGGGTTTGATTTGTTCGACATCCGCCGCAACGACCAGACGCAAAGCTCCTATGACAGTTCCAGCGTCGGCTTCAACATCCGCGGCGCTTACGACATCAACGACCACCTGCGCCACGACATGAACTACCGCTTCTCGGTCGACAGCATCAGCAACGTCGCCAGCGGCGCTTCCGCCTATATCGTTGACCAGGAAGGCACGACCACGACTTCGCTTATCGGCCACTCGCTGACCTATGACCGCCGCGACAACAAGACCGACCCGAGCAGCGGCTATATAATCAAGGGCAGCCAGGCCTTTGCCGGTATCGGCGGCGATTCGCGCTTCGTGCGGCATGAAGTTAACGCGGGTTATTACGTGCCGCTGGATGATGAGAAGCAATACCGCTTACTATTCTCCGGCAACGCAGGCAACGTCACCGGGATTGGCCGCGACGTGGAAATCAACCAGCGCTTTTTTGTCGGCGGGCAGAATTTGCGCGGCTTTGAAGTCGGCGGCATCGGCCCGCGCGATACCGGCACCCGCGACGCGCTTGGCGGTGATGATTATTATACGGCGACGGCGGAGCTCGGCTTCCCGCTCGGCCTGCCGGAAGACCTCGGCTTCCGCGGCGCGCTGTTTGTTGACGCCGGATCACTCTGGAACACGGATTCCGTCGGCCCCGGAATTTACGATGCGGCTGACCTGCGCGTCAGCGTTGGCGCGGGTGTGGCGTGGAGTTCGCCTTTCGGGCCGATTCGTGTTGACTTTGCCGTGCCGGTGGTTAAAAATACCAACGACCGCCCACAAGTATTTCAACTTAATTTCGGAACGAGGTTCTAACCATGTCTATGCTTAAAAAATTATTCCTTGCAATCGTGCTGGTTGCATCATTCAACACTGCCGCCGTGGCTGCTGACGCCCCGGCGCCGAAAATTGTGGTGGTAAACGTCCAGCGCATCATGACCGATTCGCTGGCGGCGAAAGACCTCAAAGCGCAGCTGGAAGCCAAGAAGAACCAGTACCAGGCGGAAATTAAAACCAAGGGCGACAAGCTCAAGAAAGAAAAAGACGACCTTGATAAGCAACAGGGCGTTCTCGCCAAGGATGTGTTGGTCAGCAAGCAGAAAGCTTTCCTTGCCGAATATAAAAACGTCCAGGACGACGCCAACCAGAAAAGCATAACTTTTGAAAACGCCGAGAAAAACGCCTCGCGTGATATTCTCGCCAGCGTGCAGGACATTATCAACGACCTCGCCAAGGAACAGGGCTTCAACCTCGCTATCCCGACTTCGCAGCTGCTGTTCGCGCATAAGGATTTTGACATTTCCGACGAGGTCATCAAGCGCCTCGACGCCAAAATGCCGAAGGTGGCGCTGAAATTCGACAGCAAGTAAGCCGGTAGATGATGGGTGGGAAGGGCTTTGATTTCAAACTGTCAAATTATGATTACAAAGGCCCTTTTACTTTGCGCGAAATCGCCGAACATATCGGCGCGCAGATAGATGCCGCATACGCAGGCGTAACCATCACCAGCCTTGCACCTTTGAGCGCCGCGGGGCCCGGGCATTTGAGCTTTTTTGACAACAGCAAATACTTAGAGCAGTTCAAAACCTGCACGGCGAGCGCTTGCATCGCCAATGCCAAATATGCCCCGATGGCGCCCAAGGGCGTGGCCGTCTTGACGGTGGCCGAGCCGTATCGCAGCTATGCCAAGATTGCCCAGAAGTTTTATGCGCCGCGGGTTGATGAAGTGTTAATTCATCCGGGCGCGGTGATTGATAAGACGGTGAAGATCGGCAAAGGCACTTCGGTCGGCGCTTATACGGTAATTGGGCGCGATGTGGTGATTGGGGACAACTGCCGGATTTCGCCTAATGTGACGCTGCAATCCACCAAAATCGGCGATAACTGCATTATCCATCCCGGCGTGCGCATTGGGCAGGACGGGTTCGGTTTTGCCATGGGGCAGGGCGAGCATTTGAAAGTGCCGCAGCTCGGCGGGGTGATTATCGGCAATGATGTCGAGATTGGGGCTAACACTTGCATCGACCGCGGCAGCGGGCCGGACACGGTAATTGGCGACGGCACCAAGATTGATAACCTGGTGCAGATTGGGCATAACGTTGAAATCGGCAAGTTCTGCGTGGTGGTGGCGCAAGTGGGAATTTCGGGCAGCACTAAATTGGGTGATTATGTCGTCCTCGGCGGACAGGCGGGCATTAGCGGCCACATCAAAATCGGCACCGGGGCGAAGGTGGCGGCCAATGCCGGGGTGATGAAAAATATCGAGCCGGGGATGACGGTGGGCGGCTTCCCGGCAATTGCCATCCGCGACTGGCATAAAACAACGCTGGCGCTGGAAAAATTGACGAAGGGCAATAAGTAAAGTAATAGACTTAAAGTATGGATATCGACATCAACAAGATAATGAAAATGATACCGCACCGGTATCCGTTTTTGCTGCTGGACAAGGTGACGGATGTGGTCAAGGGCAAATCCTGCACGGGCATCAAGAACGTGACGATAAACGAGAATTTTTTCCAAGGGCATTTTCCGCAGAAGCCGGTGATGCCGGGGGTGCTGATTATCGAGGCGATGGCGCAGGCTTCGGCGGTGCTGGTGGTGGAAAGTTTGGGCAACCATTTTGAGGGCAAGCTGGTTTATTTCATGGGCATTGACGACGCCAAGTTCAGGAAGCCGGTGGGACCGGGCGATGTGCTGAAAATCAACTGCGTGGTGCGGCAACACCGCAAAAACGTCTACCGCCTGGAATGCGAAGCCTATGTCGACGGCGCCGTGGCGGCGGAAGCAACGGTGACGGCGATGATTGTGGATGAGTAGGGATAGTTGTTGACAATTGTTAATTAATCCTTATAGTAGCGGCAAAGAGGTATTTTATGTCAGAACAAAATTCCAGCCCGGCTTTTAAGATAGTAACAGTGGTATTTGGCTTGATAGCTGCCGCGCTTACCGCCGGTGGGCAGTTATTACATGATTTCCTGCCTGCAAGGAAAGCTCCTGATTTGCCACCGCCAGTTCCCAAGATTGAACCGGCGACGCCAGAGGCGCGCAGGTATTATTGGGATGAAGTTGAAAATCTATATGCCACAAACCCTGGACGTGACCCGGGATTGACTCCTAAGCAGGCTGAAGAATTGGAGCCTATACTGAAACAAAAACTGGATGAAGATGCGATACGCGCGCGTTATCCATCTGGCTCATCCAAGCTTAGCAGGTAGAATTAACTTGTTAATTGCCGCCGGATAAATAATATCTATAAATGTCAAAAATTCATGCAAGTGCGGTAGTCGAAAAAGGCGCGAAGATCGCGGATGATGTTGAGATTGGGCCGTTTTGCCATATTGGCGCCAATGTAGAACTGGCGCGGGGGGTGAAGCTGGAATCTCATGTGGTTATTGGCGGGCATACTCGTATTGGGGAAAACACGCATATCTGGCCGTTTGCCTGCCTTGGGCAGCAGCCGCAGGATTTGAAGTTCCGCGGGGAAAAATCACGGCTGGAGATTGGTAAAAACAACCGCATCCGCGAATATGTGACGATGAACCTCGGCACCGAGGGCGGCGGCATGCTGACCAAAATCGGCAATGACGGGTTGTTTATGTCAAACGTCCATATCGCGCATGATTGCCGGGTGGGGGATAACGTGATTATGGCGGTGAGCGCGACTTTGGCGGGGCATGTTGAGGTGGGGGATTTTGCGGTGCTCGGCGGTTTGACGGCGGTGCACCAGTTCGTGAAAATCGGCCACCATGCGATGATTGGCGGGATGAGCGGGATTGAGAATGATGTGATTCCCTACGGCAACGCGTTTGGCGAGCGGGCGTGGCTGAATGGGTTGAATTTGGTGGGTTTGAAGCGCCGGGGTTTTGAGAAGGAGCAAATCAATACTTTGCGCAACGCGTTTAAGGCGATTTTTGCGAATGAGGGGAATTTGTCGGACAGGGTTGAGGCGGCGAAGAATGAATATAAAAATTCGGGGCCGGTGATGGAGATTATTGAGTTTATCACCAAGGATAGCTCGCGGGCGCTGTGCCAGCCTAAAAAAGTAGAGGCATAGTCTCATAGTCGCATAGTCATTGCGGGCTTGACCCGCAATCCATCGGGCTATAACCTCCTAGCAAAATTGTCAGCAGGCCGTTGATGGATGGATTGCGGCTCGTGGGCCGCAATGACGGGGAATATTTTATGACGGAATACGCAGTAATCGCAGGGAAGGGGAATTTGCCGGGGCTGGTTTTGGCCGAGCTGGGCAATGCAAAAGTTATTTGTTTTGAGGGTGAGAGTGAGCCGGAAGTTGCGGCGGATTTGCTGACGCGGTTTGGGCGGATTGGGCAGATTCTGGAGTTTTTGCGCGGGAATAATATCAAAAAAATCGTGTTTGCCGGGGCGATGCAGCGGCCGGATATCAAGAATTTATCGCCCGATGCGGAAGGGGCGAAACTGCTGGCGAAAATTTTGGCCGGGAGCCTGTTCGGCAAGGGATTGGGGGATGATAAATTGCTGTCGGTAATTACGAAGTTTTTGGAGGATAAGGGGTTTGAGGTTGTGGGCGTGCAGGAGGTTTTGAAGAATATTTTGGCTGGCAAGGGCGTGATGGGGAAGGTGCAGCCGGATGCGTTGCAGGAGGAGGATATCAAAACCGGGATGGCGGTGTTTGAGAAGATTGGCGGGGTGGATATCGGGCAATCGCTGGTAGTGGAGGATGGGGTGGTGATTGCGGTTGAGGCGGTTGAGGGCACGGCGGCGATGATTGCGCGCAGCGGGCTGTTGAAAAAATCCTATGGCGGGGTATTGGTGAAGTTTAAAAAACCCGGGCAGAACGACAAGGTTGACATGCCCTCGATTGGGGCGGATACGGTGGCGCAGGCGGCGGCGGCGGGGGTGCGCGGGATTGCGATTGAGGCGGGGGAAGTGCTGATGATTGAGAAGGCGCGGATTATTGAGGCGGCGGATGCGGCGGGGGTTTTTGTTGTTGGGGTTTAGGTTTACAAATGCCTTCGGCGCAAGTGAACTCGCGCGCCCCTCTGCCCCCCACAGGGGGGCGCGCCGTATTTCCTTGTTGCGGAAATACGTGGGAGATTCTTCAAAATGAGCTTGAAAATTTTCATCATCGCCGGGGAGGCGTCCGGCGACTGGCTGGGGGCGAAGCTGATTTCGGAAATTCATAAGACGCATCCGGATGCGAAGTTTTACGGGATTGGCGGGATTAAGATGCAGGCGGAAGGCTTCCAGAGCATGTTCGGGATGCAGGAAATTTCGCTGATGGGGTTTGCCGAAATTTTGCCGCATTTGCCGAATTTGCTGAAGCGGATGAAGCAGACCGAGAACGAAATCCGCCGCATTAAGCCGGATGTGGTGGTGACAATTGACTCGCCGGGGTTTAATTTCCGTATTGCCGAGAAATTGCAGGATATGCGTCCTGCCATCAAACTGGTGCATTATGTCGCGCCGACGGTGTGGGCGTATAAGCCGGAGCGCGCCGGTAAGGTGAATAGGTTGTTTGACAAGCTGTTGTGTATTTTGCCGTTTGAGCCGCCGTATTTTGCCAATGCCGAGTTTATCGGCCATCCGGTTGTTGAAGATGGGCTGGATAGGGGCAATGCGGCGGGTTTCCGTGCGCGGCATGGTAATATTGGCGAGTTTATCTGTATGATGCCGGGCTCGCGGCGCGGGGAACTGAAGAGGAATTTGCCGGTGTTCAAAACTGTCGCGGAAAATATGGGGATGGATGTGGTGATTATCGCGGCGGATAATGCGGTGATTGATGTGAGTGGGTGGAAGGTGAAAACCGTAATCGTCAGCAATTTTGAGAAGGCGGATTGTTTTGCGGCGGCCTCGGCCGGGGTGATTAAGTCGGGCACGTCGGGGCTGGAATTTGCCTTTGCCAATAAGCCTTATGTCGTGGCGTATAAAATTTCGTGGCCGTCATATGTTATTATCAAGATGATGCTGAAAATAAAATATGCGAATTTGCTTAATATTATTGCGGGGAGGGAGCTGGTGCCGGAATTGATACAGGGCAATTGCACGCCTAAGAAAATTACGGCTGCGCTGCGCGGGGCGATGGCAAATGCGGATTTGGGGGAGTATAAAAGCAACCTTGCGACGCTGAAACCCTTGAGCGGCACGCCGTCAAGCAATGCGGCGGCGGCGGTTTTGAAATTATGCCGCGGTTCATAGATTTTAAAGGCGCGGCCATCTTATTTTCCGCTTTCGCAGGCGCGGTGTTTTGCATCTGGGCTGAAAGTTCGGGGAATTTTCTTTTCGTCCTGGTCTCGCACATCGCCTATTTTATCGAAACCATGTTCCACGAGCTTGGGCATTGCATAACCGGCTGGCTGCTCGGTATGCCGGGGGTGCCGATGATTTTTACCGTGGTCGGGCCGCAAGGGGCGGGCGGGATGACGCTGGTGTTTGGGCATTACTGGATGGTGCAGGCGGCGGCGCTGGCGGCTTTAGCTTATTTATGTTATGAATTTTACCGGCGCGCCAGCGGCTGGTTTTGGGCGGCGTTGCTGCTGTTGATTATAATTACGGGGGTGATGCTTAGCGGCTACCGCTTGCTGGTGGTGAGCTATATGGGGCATGGCGGGACGATTATCGCCAGCGGTTACCTGCTGTTCAAGGCGTGGCTGAATGTTGACGTCAGCAGCCAATCGAAACGGTGGCTGTGCGCGTTTGTAGGTTTTTATATGGCGATGCAAAATATGTATTTCAGCTATAATTTAATCCATGACGAGGCAACAAAGGAGCTTTACGCCTCAAGCGAATTGGTAAATGATTTTATCGTCATGACGGATTATGTCGGCGGCTGGACGGTGGAAGGGATTGCGCGGTTTAATATGCTGTTGGGCGGCGCGGTGATTATCGGCTCGTTCCTGGCGAGTTTGCATGTGTTTAAAAGCGGCAGGGATTATGTGTGATTTTTGTTTATATACCACCGCATCCAGGCGTTGGCTTTTTGGCCGACGGATAATGTAGTGGCAAATTAGTAATTTTTTGCTAAGTTAAGACTTGTGAAAAGCAAATTTGATTTAACGGGTACGGGCGCGGCGAAGCGGGTTTTTCCGGCGGGGCGCGGCTCCGGGGGCGGCTTCACCCTGGTTGAATTATCGATAGTTTTGATAATCATCGGCGTGATTGCGGGCGGCATAATAGTGGCGAAGAGCATGATACAGGCGGCCAGGGTGGAAGCGGTGGTCAGGCAAATCCAGCAATATGACGCCGCCGTCGCCAATTTCCAGACAAAATACGGCGGCCTGCCGGGTGATTCCACGGTCATGGGCTGTGTTGACGGCGTTAACAATAATGTTTGCGGCAACGGCATAATCGGCGACGACGGCAATTCTTCACCCAAATATTTCAAAGGCGAAACCGCGAATTTCTGGCCCAATTTGCAGGTGAGCGGTTTTACTTACCCGCAAACATTCACGCCGGTAATTAACGGTACTTTCAACGCTTCACCAACTGCCCCCAACGCGCCGGTGATTGCCGCCAGCAACCCGGGCAGCGTGATTGCCGCCTATTGGTATCATGACAACAGCAAAAACGTTTATTTGAGCGGGGATTGGACGGGGTTGGATATTTCGGGCGCGGGGGCGAACACAATTTCCGATACCAAATTCATATTCAGGCCAGAAATGGCGCTGGCGATTGACACAAAAATGGATGACGGCCAGCCAGGCTCCGGCAAGGTTAGCGTGTGGAAGGAAACCGGAGCCTGCGATAACACGATCGGCTCACAATATGATGTGGATACCGCCGACGCCACCTGCGATTTGAGCTTTGAAATGAACAGCCAGAACGGCGGGCAGTGATCCATCATGGTACCTGTGGCCGGACTTGAACCGGCATGGCTTTAAGGGCCCACGGATTTTAAGTCCGTTATGTCTACCATTCCATCACACAGGCGCGCTTGCAAAAGAAGAACGTAGGAGCAATAGGAATTATTGGCGGCTTTTGCAAGCGCTTATTTTTTTGATTGTTCCCCGTGCGAACGCTGCGGGCGTTCTCCGATGGAACACCCTTGGACTAGAGAAATTGATGGCTATCCATCAATTTCTCGCGCTCTAAGCGCGGGCTGATGGCTCCCTGTTCTTAAGATACGCCAAAGCTTATGCCCCAGTATCCCGAGCACCGCGACCTGGCTACGCCGTCAGCCATATTGGTAAGTGGCAAAGTTCTGTGTAGCTACGCCAAGGTGAGAGGGCGAGCCCGTTGAGGGCGGGAAGCTGGAGCACGAAGTGCGGGCGCGGCGCTTGAGCGCAATTAATAAAAGATATTGACTAGTCAATATCCATGTGACAATTTCACAACTATGGAATTTCACAACCAATTATAACCAACAGGGTCTTTAAATGAGCGCCAAGAAAAACCTCGATATATTGATTGTTGATGATGAAGAAGATATTTGCCGGTTGATTGCGGATATCCTTAAAGATGAGGGTTATACTACTCGATATGTGAAAGGTTCGCTGGAGGCGCTTTCGGAGCTGGCTTCCAAGCAGCCGGCGGTGCTGCTGCTGGATATTTGGCTGGAGGGCTCGCAGCTTGATGGTTTGGGTGTTTTGGAAATTGTGAAGGATAAATATCCGGAACTGCCGGTGATTATGATTTCGGGGCATGGTAATATTGAAACTGCGGTCGGTTCCATTAAGCTCGGCGCTTATGATTTTATCGAGAAGCCATTTAAGGAAGAGCGGCTGGTGCTTGGAGTTGAAAAGGCTATCGAGAATGCGAAATTGCGGATTGAGAATTCACAGCTTTCGGCGCGGGTTTCGCCGCAGGATGGGTATATTGGCAAATCTCCGGCCATCAATAATTTGATGGGGATTATTGAGAAATATGCGCCGACGAAAAGCCGCGTGTTCATCAACGGCCCGGAAGGTTCGGGCAAGAAACATCTGGCGAAGATTTTCCACAATAATTCGGAGAGGAAAGACCAGGCGTTTATTATTTTTTCGCCTTCGGCGTTTACGGCGGAGCAATTGGATGCGGAAATTTTCGGCGTGGGGATTGATGCCAAGCAGAGTTTTGGTAATGCCAAACCGAAGCTGAGTATTTTTGAAAAGGCGAAAGGCGGCACATTAGTTATTGATGAAGTTAGTAGCTTACCGGCGGAGACGCAAAGCAAATTGCTGAAGGTTTTTGCCAATAACAAATTCAAGCGCATCAACGGCGAGAAGGAATATGAGCTGGATTGCCGCATCATCGCCACAACTTCTCGCGACATGAAGCAGGAGATTGAGGAAGGGCGCTTCAAGGGCGATTTGTACCACCGGCTGAACGTGGTGAATGTGGAGATGCCGAGCTTGAAAGAACGGCGTGAGGATATTCCATCGCTGTGCGAATATTTTTTGAAGAGCTATTCGCAGCTTAACGGTAAGCCTTATAAGCAGTTATCTGATGAGGCGCTTTCGGTGCTGCAATCTTACGAGTGGCCGAGCAATATCAAGCAGCTCAAAAACATTGCCGAATGGCTGATGATTATGAGCAAGGCGGATGAGAATGTGATTAATATCACGTCGCTCGCCAATGATATTTTCTCCAGCGTGCCGAATGTGCCGGGCGCGACTCAGATTGAGAACAATGTCGATATTATGGCAATGCCGCTGCGCGAGGCGCGGGAGCTATTTGAGAAGCAATATTTGCTGGCGCAGGTTAATAGGTTTGGCGGGAATATTTCCAAGACATCAGTGTTTATAGGCATGGAACGCTCGGCGCTGCACCGGAAGTTGAAATCACTCAAAGTGCATGATGTGCGCGGCCGTAAAGGTGGCGAAGTTGAAGATGATGCGGTGGATGCTGAGGCGCTAGACGAAATTGCCAAGGCGAGCTAGTTGGATTTTTAATTTTCGATTTCTGATTTTAGATTTTTTAAGGCTGGTATTGCGAGCACCGCAGCGTGGCCGAGCGCCAATGCCTTGCTTGCAAGGCTAAAATTGAAAATAAACCGCTGTTTTCACAAACTCCTGACTTGACTTGTGAATGGCAACAGCGATAAAACAACCGGGCGCGGAAGAGTGGCCGAGCGGTTTAAGGCACCGGTCTTGAAAACCGACGAAGATGCAAGTCTTCCGTGGGTTCGAATCCCACCTCTTCCGCCAGCCGCCTTCGCTAAAGCTACGGCGTAACAAGGCCGTTTTAGTGACTATTCGTGCCCGTAGCTCAGCTGGATAGAGCATCAGCCTTCTAAGCTGAGGGTCGCAGGTTCGAATCCTGCCGGGCACGCCATCCGCCTTTGCTTCGCTCCGGCGGGATTGGGCTGTCAAAAAACTATCACAATATATGCGTTTACAGGAGCTGACAAATAAGCTAGTATTAATCCAGTCAGCTAATGCCCAATTTCAACAATAGTTAATTTTAAATTAATACCTTTAATTTAAAATAAAAATATGAATAATTTTAAGAGATTTTTGCATAAAGAGACCGGCAGCGTGATTGTGCTGGTGGCCGTGATGCTGGTGCTGATCATCGCGATTTTGATGATAACCATTGATTTGGGGCGCATGCAGAGCGGCTCGGCCCACAACCAGTCGGCGATTGATGCGACGGCGCTGGCGGCGGCGGAATATATTACCCGCTACCGCGTCATGTACCATATCACCACCGACCCTGCTGATTTGACGGCTTATGCGGAAAAAGTGTTCAAGCAAAACCTCACCGCCGACCAGGCGGACGCGACGATTGCCACAACCACCGACGTTAATGGCAACACCATAGATAACTTCCAGGTCACTACCGATAACGCTTCGGTGACGGTGAATGCCTGCCTTAATGTTGCCACTTCCTTCGCGGCGATTAGGCGCGAGGGCCGCAACCAAACGGTTTGCAGCACCGCCAAGGCCAGTATCCCGAGCGCGAAGAATGTGGAAATTGTGTTTGCGCTCGATACTTCCCCTTCAATGAATTTTACATATAACGTCAACGGCGTGCCGACCAGGAAAATTGATGCTTTGAGGGATTCGGTCGATAGTTTGATGGATTCCTATCACGGCACGACATCAATTTACTGGGGCGTGGTGCCGTATACCGGCTTTGTCGACCTTGGTAATTTCGCGCCGAATATAGTAAAGGATGATTTGGCCAACGGGGTGGACAGCCCTTACCTTCATTTGCCGGGTACGGGGGTTGCCGCCGGTGCGCATGAGCTTAACCCAGGGACAGAAAGCCATGGCAATATCAATGGCCCCCCGACGCCGCTTAGCATGCCTTATAATTATGATACTTATGAAGACCCGTTCATGGATAATTTTGAGAGGTATTTTAATGATACTACGCAAGCCCCAGGAAGCTATGCGCTTGAGCAGCTTCGGCGTGTACCGCTGACTTCGCGCGAAGGCAATGAGCACCCGGAAGACCCGTCGACAATAGTTTTTGACGATGCGCCGCCGACACCTGGCAATATGTTCCAGGCCTACTACCACCAGCCATATGACTTTTTCATGACATTCGATACGCATGAAGGCTCATATACCGGCGGCCCTCTGCCAAGTACATGCGGCGCATGTTATTCAAAGAACACCGACTTCCAGACGCAAACTTCAGGAGCGCCTTGCGCCAACCCGGTTAACGAGCCATGCGCCCTGCCAGTAAGCGACCCGCGAAGGCCGACTGATGGCAGCTGCGACGAAGGCTATGGCGAGGGAGGCGGAACATAATGAAAAAACTATTATTGATAATTATATTCTCCCTGTTCGCCGTCAATGCCGGGGCGTGGACGTTCAACCACAGCTTTATTGATCCGAGGCTGTTGAACAGTAGCTGCGATACTTCTAATGGCGCTCCCGTGCCTAGCGGCGATCCGATAACCTTTCAATGCTGCACGCAATATACATGCACAGGACGTGCTGCTGACGGCAGTTGCGCTATAAGCGGTCCCTGTGCTGACGGTGCGACTGAAACTGCCACCAAACAGGGCTTTTCACAAAACATTACCCTGCCTGTGGTAAATGAAACCTGCTACCACCCGACATGTTATATGCGCGCCGCCGCCCAGGTTTTAAGTAACTTCTCTGCCTCGGTGCAGCCGCTGACCAATAATACGGATGCCATAAAAAATTCGGTGGCCAATTTGCAATCAGGCTATATCACAACGAAGTTGAATTATGCTTTCAGGAGATATAGCCCATTAGGCGTTGGCCCCGGGGGTGCGAGCCATCCTTATGATGAACTAGATTATACCAGAAATTACGACGTCGGCACCGGCACTTCGGCCATGCAGGGGTTGTTATGGGCATGGCGGATGCTGTCGCCGAGATGGCAGGGCTACTGGAGCGGCGCTTCAAAATATGAACCGCCGGGCGACCCTAGTGTCGCTTTAAGGTCTGCGGGCGGCACTTTGCCTTCTGTCGGCAATTCAAAAAATATAATCATCATTTCCGACGGCATAGATTCCGACGGGCCGGATTATAAGCCGGGCGGGCGCACCATTACCCCGGTAGTGGCGAATGACAGCCAGGTGGATGGCCACGGCAGCCAGATCAAGGAAGATGACGCTACCGGCGGCGCCGACAACAGCAATGAGATACACAGTATGGGCTTCCACGCCACAGATGACACGCATCAAAACAATGTCGACATCTTTGAAATTTGCGACGCGCATGCGCCGATCCAATCCATCACCAGGGATGATTATATTGCCGTCTGCAACCGGATGAACGCGGAGGGCATCAAGGTAAATGTTATCCTCTATCTGTATGGCGCTGATGATAATAATGGTAGTGACGGGCGCTTGCAGGCATGCGCGCAAATCACCGGCGGCGAAGTCATCACCGACGCCACCCCGGCGAATATCCAGACCAAGATCAGCACGCTGGTGGCGGACATCGTCACCCGCAATATCCGGCTGATTCAGTAATTTAGAGCATTTTTCATTTAGTCGTGCACGTCGTTATCCTTCGGACTCGCTGTGCTCACGTACTAAGTTGTACGCTCCGCGCAGCTCGCCTCGGCTGCTCAAGTAGCACAACTAAAGCAAAAACGCTCTAGAAAATGCAGTTTTGGCGGTTGCCAATCTCGATTTCGTAAGCCGGGTTGCCGTCGGCGGCATCCACTTCCACCCGGCCATTATCGGATTTATATAATTTTACCTCGCCGCTGCTGAGGTTTTTGACGGTTATATAATCATCCCAGTTGATGGGCGTGTAATTTTCCGGCGCCTTAGCATCCGTCTGGGTGTTGGCGCCGTGCTGGCTGGAGGCGATGGTGTAGATGATGAAAAACACCAGCCCGTAGGTGAGGATGCGGTTGAGCTGGCGGTTGGCGGCGCTTTGCGGCGTTTGTATTGGCGTTTCTTTGCTGCGGCGGCGGAACATCATACATTAAACCTGAAATGCATGACGTCGCCGTCGGCAACGATATATTCCTTGCCTTCCAGCCGCAGCTTGCCTTTATCCTTGGCGCCGCTTTCGCCGCCTAATGCGATATAATCATTGCAGGCGATGGTTTCGGCGCGGATGAAGCCTTTTTCAAAATCGGTGTGGATGACGCCTGCCGCGGCGGGGGCTTTGGTGTTGCGGTGGACCGTCCACGCGCGCGCCTCTTTGGGGCCGATGGTGAAATAGGTGATGAGGTCGAGGAGTTTGTAGCCTTCGCGTATTAATTTCGAGAGGCCGGTTTCGCTGAGGCCGATGTCTTTGAGGAATTCGGCTTTTTCCTCGTCGCTGGAAAGTTGCGCGATTTCAGATTCGATTTTTGCCGAAATAATCACATGCGCCGCGCCTTCCTTCTTGGCTTTTTCGGCGACCAGAGCGGTGTATTTGTTGCCGGATTGCGCTTCATGTTCCTTGACGTTGGAAACATACATCAGCGGTTTAGCGGTGATTAGTTGCAGGTTTTTGAGGCCGTCCATTTTCAATGTACGGGCGGGTTTACCTTCGTATAATATCGGGTGCACGGCTTTGAGTAATTCCAGTGTGGCAATTGCTTCCTTATCACCGCCCTTGGCTTTTTTTTCGGTGTTGGCCATGCGTTTTTCGACGCTTTCCAAATCAGCCAGAACCAATTCGGTTTCGATAATTTCAGCGTCGCGCATAGGGTCAGTATTGCCTTCGACATGGGTGATGTCCTGGTCGTCGAAGCAGCGCAGGACTTGGGCGATGGCGTCGACTTCGCGGATGTGGGAGAGGAACTGGTTGCCGAGGCCTTCGCCTTTGGAGGCGCCGCGCACCAACCCGGCGATATCAACGAATTCGAGTTGCGTCGGGATGATTTGGGCGGAGGCGGCGATTTTGGCGAGCTGGGTGATGCGCTCGTCTTTGACGGCGACGATGCCTTTATTCGGCTCGATGGTGCAAAACGGGTAATTGGCACTCTCCGCGGCCTGCGTGGAAGTGAGCGCGTTGAAGAGGGTGGATTTGCCGACATTGGGCAGGCCGACGATGCCGATTGCTAGAGCCATTGCTCGAAATACCTGGTTAAAAATAAATTTGTATCGCCTTTTATAAGCACATCTATGTTTTCGGCAATGGCTTTGATGGATTTTTCGGCGGTGGCGCGCTCCTCGGTTGTGAAATCGCTCAAGACGTGGCTGTGGACGAGGTCTTTGTGGCCGGGATGGTTAATGCCGAGGCGGACGCGCCAGTAGTTTTTGCTCAAGTGGGCGTCGAGGCTTTTGATGCCGTTGTGGCCACCGTCACCACCTGCTTGTTTTATTTTGATTTTACCGAGGTTTAAGTCAAGTTCATCATGAAATACATAAATATTATCTAGCGGGATTTTGTAGAAATTGGCGAGTTTGGCAGCGGCAATTCCGGAGTTGTTCATGAAGTTCATGGGCTTGAATAAATATAGGTCGCCGGAACGTGACAATAGGCCGCCGAATTTTTCGTTCCATTCGGGGGTTTTAAGATGCGCGGCGATGGCGTCGACTGCCATGAAGCCGAGATTGTGGCGGTTGTTTGCGTATTTTGCGCCGGGGTTGCCGAGGCCAATCAGCAAAATGGGTTGCGCGGTTGCGTGGTTGCGTGGTTGCATGGTTTTGAACCTACTACGCAACCATGTAACCATGCAACTAAGCAACTACTTCTTGGCGGCTGGTTTGGCGGCGGCGGCAGGTGCGGCGGCGGGGGCTTTGGCACCGGCAGCGGCAGGAGTTTTGGCGGCACCGGCACCGGCAGCAGGTGCAGCGCCCGGAGCGGCGGCAGCAGGCGCACCGGCATTGGCGGCAGGCACTGCGCCCGGAGCCACGGCGGCGGCTTCAGTCGCGGTTGGTTCTTCAGCGCCTTTGCCGACGACGGTGGCGAGCGTGAAGTTGGTTTTGTTGACCGCTTTTGCGCCTTCTGGCAGGGTGATATCCTTGATGTGCTTGGCGTTACCGATTTCCAGCCCGGTGAGGTCAACTTCGACCTGGGTCGGGATTTTGGCGGGGTTGACGTAAAACTCAATTTCGCGGGCGACGACGTTGAGGACGCCGCCTTTTTTCAAGCCCGGTGATTTGGCCTGGTTGATGTAGAGGATAGGCACGAAAACTTTGACCGAGGTTTTGGCGGAAACGAATTGCAAATCAACATGTTCCGGGACGTCGGTGACGGGGTTGAACTGGATATCCTTGGCGACGACTTGAATTTTTTTACCGTCAAGCGCCAGCTCGAAAACCGTGCTTTTGAAGTTTTTCTTATTGGCGCGGAAAGTTACGTCTTTGAGCGGCAGGGAAACGTGCAGGGGCTGCTGGCCTTCGCCGTAAACCACTGCGGGGACGCGGCCGATGCGGCGCAGCTCGCGCGCTGCTCCGGTGCCTGTGGTGCTGCGGGTTTGGGTTTCAAAACTGATGGTTTCTTGCTTTTGGGCTTGCGACATAACTATCCTGTAGGTAATTTTTATTGGAGCGCGGTTTTTAGTGAAAATTTGGGGGGTTGTCAATACTAATCCTCGACTTTGCGTAGCAAATGTCGGGGATCTTGTCTGTCCTTGCACCAGATCCCCGTGATCCGCTAGGCGGCCACGAGGATTAGGAATATTGTTCCTTAATCCGTTTGGCGACATCTTCAGGCGGGTCGATGCCCCAGCCGGATTCTAGGACTTCGCCGTATTCGTCGAGGTCGATGAAGTCGGATTTTACGCGGATTTTGAACATGGGGAGCTTGTGCTTATCCACCATGATGTAATGCCAGCACGGCTTGCCCTTATCCTTGCCGCGCACCAGGTAGAGCAGCTCGTGGCGGGAAGATTTTACTTTTTCGAGGAAGGACATTAACTGGGGCTGGAAATTTCTATTACATCATGCACATACGCTGGCTGCGGTGCTTCAACTTTACGTGTAAGGCTGGTTTCCTCTTTTATTCTAGCGTGCAGTCTTTGCAAATCGGCATTATGGGAATCCCAGAAGGTTTTGGTGACGGGGCGTTTTAGCGGCTCTATCTGCATTGCCGCTCTTTCAAGTTGTGCGGTTGCCTTTTCTAACAGCCCCATACTATCAGCTAGAACTGGTGTTTCAGCAGCTTCATCAATGAGGGATTGGGCTTCGCGGATTGCGAAATAGTACTCTCCTGGAACATATATACCAGGAAAATCGGGAGACTGCATAGCAATAGCAAGCTTGGCTTCCAACAAGGCTTCTAACTCCTTACACGAATCAACGCTAAGTTGATAGCCTTCTTTTTCTCCATTCTGAGGAATGAACTCAGGATGAGCTTCCAGAATTTTTCTAACTTTTTCAGGGTCAATACCAGTTTCGTCAGCAATATCTTTAGGGTCACAATTTCTACACATGAGAGCAGTAAGTAGTACGCGGTATTCGTCATCCATATTAATAATTCTCCTAGTTATTATTAATAATATATTTTAACTATTGTCAAGCCCTAATCAAACAAGCTGCTGACCGAGGTTTCTTCGGAAATGCGGCGGATGGCTTCGGCCATGAGGGGGGCGATGGTTAGGGTGCGGATTTTTTTGCATTTGGCGGCGGCCTCAGACGGCTCGATGCTGTCGGTGATTACAAGTTCATCAAGCTCGGATTTGGTGACGCGCTCAACCGCGGTGCCGGAGAGGACGCCGTGGGTGATGTAGGCGCTCACCGATTTTGCGCCCTGCTGTTTCAAGGCGGCGGCGGCGTTGCAGAGGGTTCCGGCGCTGTCGGCGATATCGTCAACTATGACGCAGGCGCGGCCTTTGACTTCGCCGATAATGTTCATGACTTCGCTTACATTGGCGCGCTCACGGCGTTTGTCGACTATTGCGAGGTCGCCGTCGATGCGGCTGGAAATGTGGCGGGCGCGCACCACCCCGCCGACATCGGGGGAAACGACGACGAGTTTTTCGTCTTTGAATGTATCGACGATGTCTTTTATCATTACCGGGGCGCTGAAGAGGTTGTCGGTCGGGATATCGAAGAAGCCCTGGATTTGCCCGGCGTGGAGGTCGAGCGTCAGCACGCGGTTGGCACCGGCTTCGGTAATGATGTTGGCGACTAATTTGGCGGTGATTGGCGTGCGCGGGCCGGGTTTGCGGTCCTGGCGGGCATAGCCGAAATAGGGAATGACGGCGGTGATGCGGCGGGCAGAGGCGCGGCGCAGGGCGTCGAGGGTGACGAGGAGTTCCATCATGTTGTCGTTGACGGGGGAGGAGGTGGACTGAACGACGAAAACGTCCTGGCCGCGGACATTTTCAAGGATTTCGACGAAAATTTCCATATCGGCAAAGCGCTTGATATTAGCTTTGGTAAGTGGGATGCCGAGATATTTGGCGATATCTTTGGCGAGCGGCTTGTTGGAGTTGCAGGATATTATTTTCATAGGTTCCTGATTTATCAGGCGGGCGGATTTGTGTAAAGACGATAATTTTAAGTGCTTGCTGTGTATTTTGGTAATACGCCTATTTCAGCATTTCATGAATTCATGAACTCATGAAATGCTGAAATAATGAAATGGGCAACCTCTAAAGCGCTTAAATAAGAGGTGGATAAAGCTGATATCCCTTGATTGACGCCAATTAAAATTGTAAGTTCCGGCGATGAAAAATGACAATAATAACAAGACGCCCAAACTGGTGCTTTCGGCGCCGGTGGGGTCGGATAAGGTTTTTGCCGATGACGATGCTAGTATCAATGATTTCAAATTCGACCAGAAAGTGGCGAAAGTTTTTGATGATATGGTCTCGCGCTCGGTGCCGTACTATACCGAAATGCAGCGGATGACGGGCGAGCTGGTGGCTGAATTTGCCAAACCGGGGACGAATTTATATGATATCGGCTGCTCGACGGCCACTACTATGCTGCTGCTGGATGATATGGTTGAGCCTAGCGTGAAGTTTGTCGGCTATGATAACTCCCCGGAAATGCTGGAAAAGGCGCGGGCGAAAATTGGCGAGGACGGCACCAAGCGGCAGATTGATTTGAACACGGTGGATTTGCACCAGCCGTTTAGCGTGGAAAATGCCAGCGTGGTGACGATGATTTTGACGCTGCAATTCATCCGCCCCCTGCACCGCGAGCGGATTGCGCAGCATATTTTTGACGGGCTCAACAAGGACGGGTGTTTTATCCTGATTGAAAAAGTGACGAGCGAGGACACGATTTTCAACCGCTTGTTCATCAAAAATTATTATGACTTCAAGCGCCGCAACGGCTATTCAGAAACCGAGATTTCGCAAAAGCGCGAGGCGCTGGAGAATGTGCTGATACCGTACCGGATGGATGAGAATTTCGATATGCTCAAGCGTGTGGGGTTTAAGAATATGGAAGTTTATTTCAGGTGGTATAATTTCTGCGCTATCATCGCGATTAAGTAATGTATTGCGGAATAAAATTTTTTAAATGGTGTTTTTTAGAGATTAAGTCTCCATTGGAAGCTGAATTTATAGGTGGTCTTGAAACTGCATTTTTAGCTGTGGTTGTAGCAATAATTTGGTTTTTTCTCAAACAGAATAGGAAATAGTGGTTTGTCATTCTCGGGCTTGACCCGAGAATCCAGAGGTTGCTTGCTCCGACATAATGTGTAAGCCCCTAGATCCTCGGGTCAAGCCCGAGGATGACAGGCGGGGAGAATATTATTAAATTAAATATTGATGCGGATGGATTTCTCAATTAGATAACTTCCATGAGCATATACCAAAACCCGACCATCATCCGCATCGGCGACTTTTTTTTCAAGTACCGCAACAAGGTTTTCCCGCTTATAATCGTGCTGCTGTTCCTCACGGCGCCGCCGCCGACTACGGTTTTTGGCGAGGAGGGTTATGAAGTGCTTAAAGACTGGCTGATGTTCGGCGTTTCGGTGGCGGGGCTGGTTATCCGTGGGATGGTGATTGGCTTTGCCTATATTAAGCGCGGCGGGAAAAATAAGGAAGTTTATGCCGATAAGCTGGTGACGGAAGGTATGTTTTCCACCTGCCGCAATCCGCTTTATTTCGGCAATATGCTGATTTATATCGGCATCTTCATCGAGCATGGCGACCCGCTGATTATTTTCACCGGCATCCCGTTATTTTATTTCATTTACATCTGCATCATCGCCACCGAGGAGAATTACCTGCGCAAAAAATTCGGCGGCCAGTATGATGATTATGCCGCGGTAACCAACCGCTGGGTTATTGATTTCAGCAAGTTCCGCACGGCGACTAAAGACATGCACTTCAACTTCATGAAAGTGATAATCAAGGATTACCCGACGATTTTCACGACGATATTGATATTTTTACTTATCGAGCAATATGAAAATTTCGCCGGTAATGAGGAGCACAGCCTCGGCTATAAGCTGCTGCTAATGATTTCCTCGCTTGGCTGCTTCGCCATGATGGGCGTGGTGCGCTATATGAAAAAGAAAAAATTTATAACGTTTTAGATGCTGGAAAAATCCCGTTTGGTTGTGATTGCTGCCGTGTTGCTGGTAGTGGCGGCATGTACCGAAACCATGACGGTGGCGGCCAATTTCCCGGCGTATTTTTCCGACCAGAAAATTTTCCGCGATATCGGTTTTGGCAGCGCTTACGGCTCAAAGCTTGATGTTTACCGGCCGGATGACAGGTTGCAGACCCATCCGGTGATTGTGTTTTTCTATGGCGGCGCGTGGAAAAGCGGCGAGAAGAGCGCTTACCGTTTTGTGGCGGATGCTTTTACCAAGCGCGGTTATGTGGTGGTGATTGCGGATTATGTGAAATATCCGCGGGTGAAATATCCGGCGTGGCAGGATGATGCGGCGAAAGCGGTGGTGTGGGCGCATGAGAATATTATCAGGTATGGCGGTGACGCCAGCAATTTATTTGTCATGGGCCATTCGGCGGGCGCGCATATCGGGGCGATGCTGGTGACGGATAATGAATACCTGGCGCGCAATGGCGGCGATAAAAGCTGGGTGAGAGCGTTTGCGGGGCTGGCGGGGCCGTATGATTTTGTGCCTGATGAGAAGGATTACATTGACATGTTCGGGCCGCCGGAGCGTTATCCGCTGATGCAAGTAGCGAATTACGTCGATGGCCGCCAGCCGCCGATGCTGCTGCTATGGGGCAAGGATGACAAGACCGTGGGCGAGGTGAATATTACGCGGCTGGTGTCGGCGATTCGGGATAAGGGCGGGCTGTTTAAGGTGAAATATTATGACGGCGTCGACCATATCGACATTATCGCGGCGCTGACCCGCATCGAGCGCGATAAGGCGCCGGTGCTGGATGATGTGGATTTGTGGTTTAAAAAATACCAATAACTATATTCGCCCTTGCTGAGGCGGCTCTGCGGCATTTAGCGGGGGTTTAACGGCTTTCAACTTTAGTTTGTCTTTCAGTATAAGCCCCGCCGCCGCCAGCAATCCGCCCGTCAAAATCAGCGGGCCGCCGGAATTGCCGTCGCGGTCGCCGGGGTAAAAATGCGCATCTGGTTTTTCAACTCCGGTTACAAATACGCGTATCATGTGGCCGAGGGGAAGAATATTTCCCCAGAAGAAATTGTCCTTATCTCCCGGCTTCATCGTGTAATATCTGCCGGTCTGGGCGCCGAGTGTGTTATAGGCATTGCGGGTGGTGACGACATCGACGACATTTTCATCCGTATTTTTTCTAATCTGCGTAGGGCTTAACGAGTATTTATTTGCAAGCTGGTGCTTGAGGGAATATGAAAGGCCGGGTGAATCGAACGTGAAAAGCTGCGTGTCAGGGCGCAGGTATTTGTTGCCGCCAGCTTTGAGGCACAGGCCCAAGTAAGCGCCGATGGAGTGGCCGCAGACTATGTCGATGCCTTCAGGATGGTCGTGTTTGATTTTTTCGCAGAATTTAGTCAGATCACCGAATTGTTTGGGGATGATGCCGGCGGTGGATTGGAACGCTGTCCAGGTATCGTGCAGTTCGAGAATTGTGTAGGGGCTGGTTTCGAGGCCGGCAACGGAAAGGCAGAGCTGGTTTGTATCTTTGCGCCTGAAGAGGCAGGCGTAAAAACCGTCGTCGCATTTCATCGAATCGAGCAATTCGAGTTTTTCGTAATATGGTTTCAGGTATTGGCGGATGGTGTCGTATTTGATGGCGTGGTGCACTTCCATCCCGCCTTTGCCGGCGTGGTAACTTAATGCGGCAATCGCTAACTCGGTTTTGATTTCGGCAGCTTCGGGCGCGAATAGCGGGGCGGCGGGTTTGCCGCCTTCCGGTTTGCTGAATGGATGCAGCGCCGTCCGCCAGCCGGTTGGCCACCAGGCGATTATGGGAGCGGCTATAAAGGGCAGAAATCCGTACTTGAATTTGTTCCAGAAGCCGGGTTTTGAGCTATCATCCATCCGGAGAGTATAGCTGAGTTATATTAAAGTTTTTTTACAAAATCGGGATTATTAGCTGATTTAGCCGACTTTTCTGTATAATTCACCACCCTCGGCGCGGAATTTTTCGGCCATTTCCTTCTCGCCTTTTTCGGCTTCGATTTTGGCATAGTCGCGGACTTCCTGGCTGATTCTCATACTGCAGAATTTGGGGCCGCACATGCTGCAGAAATGGGCGAATTTGGCGCCTTCGGCGGGGAGGGTTTCATCGTGGAATTCACGGGCTTTTTCGGGGTCGAGGCTCAAATTAAACTGATCCATCCAGCGGAATTCAAAGCGGGCGCGGCTGACGGCGTCATCGCGGAGTTTCGCGCCCGGCCAGCCTTTGGCGAGGTCGGCGGCGTGGGCGGCGATTTTATAGGTGATGACGCCGGTGCGCACATCGTCTTTGTTGGGCAAACCCAAATGTTCTTTTGGGGTGACGTAGCAGAGCATGGCGGTGCCGTACCAGCCGATTTGGGCGGCGCCGATGGCGCTAGTGATGTGGTCATAGCCGGGGGCGATGTCGGTGGTGAGCGGGCCGAGTGTATAGAATGGGGCTTCAAAACATTCGGCTAGTTGCTTGTCCATATTTTCCTTGATGAGGTGCATCGGCACATGGCCGGGGCCTTCGATCATCACTTGCACGTCGTGTTTCCAGGCGATTTTTGTGAGTTCGCCCAAGGTTTTCAATTCGGCGAATTGGGCTTCGTCGTTGGCGTCGGCGATTGAGCCGGGGCGGAGGCCGTCACCGAGAGAAAAAGAAACATCGTATTTTTTCATTATTTCGCAAATTTCTTCAAAATGCTCGTAGGTGAAATTTTCTTTGTGGTGATGCATGCACCATTTGGCGTGGATCGAACCGCCGCGGGAGACGATGCCGGTGACGCGGTGTTGGGTGAGGGGGATGAATGGGAGGCGGACTCCGGCGTGGATGGTGAAATAGTCAACGCCTTGCTCGGCTTGCTCGATTAACGTGTCGCGGTAAATTTCCCAGGTGAGGTCTTCGGCGACGCCGTTTACTTTTTCCAGCGCCTGGTAAATTGGCACGGTGCCGACGGGGACGGGGGAGTTGCGGATGATCCATTCGCGGGTTTCGTGGATGTTGGCGCCGGTGGACAAATCCATAATCGTGTCAGCGCCCCAACGCGTGGCCCAGACCATTTTTTCGACTTCTTCGGCGATGCTGCTGCTTACTGCCGAGTTGCCGATATTGGCGTTGATTTTTACCGAGAAGTTGCGGCCGATAATCATCGGCTCGGCTTCGGGGTGGTTGATATTGGCGGGGATGATGGCGCGTCCGGAGGCGACTTCGTCGCGGACGAATTCGGGGGTGATGAAGTCAGGAAATTTGGCGCCGAAGCGTTCGCCTTTGAATCTGATTTCTGATTTCTGATTTCTGATTTCTGATTTGCGGCCGATGTTTTCGCGGATGGCAATGTATTCCATTTCTGGGGTGATGATGCCGCGCCTTGCGTAGAGCATCTGGCTTTGGTTGGCATCGCCACGGCGGGCGGCGACCCATTTGGCGCGGAGTTTTGGCAGGCCTTGGTTGATGTCGATTTTTATGGAGGTGTCGGTGTAAGGGCCGCTGGTGTCGTAGAGCCAAAAATCCGGTTCTTTGGCTTGCTCGGAAAGCTGCACCTCGCGCATGCCGACCCAGACATCGTCGTTAAGTTCGCCGTGCACGTAAACCTTGCGGCTAGCGGGGAAGGGGGTGGCGGTGATGTTTGTAATATCGGATTTATTATTTGCGCTCATGGAGTAGGTTATAAACCTTATCCGGCAATATCTTCAAGTCTTTTTCCCCGGGATTGACGCACTTGCTGAGTTGGATTATTGCTGAAGGATGAAACTCAGCACCCGGAAATTGCTTGCGATATTGAGTGTGTGCTCGCTGTTGCTGCTGTTTGTGCTGGCGCGGCTGGTTTATTATTGGCTTTATAAGACGCCGCTGGAGGATTCGGTGGGCAAGGATTTTTTTTCGTTTTATTCGGCGTCACAAATGCTGCATGCGGGCAAGGCGGCGGAAATTTTTATCCCGGAAAGTTTTAAGGCGATGCTGCATGGCTATGGTTACGACCATATGTGGCAGTGGCTTTACCCGCCGAGTTTTTTGCCTGTGATTGGGTGGTTGCAGGCGCTGCCGTATTATCCGGCGCAGGTGGTTTTTGTGGGGTTGCAGTTGGCGCTGTATGCGGCGGCGTGCTGGAAATATCTGGCGCGGGACAGGGTTGAGATGCTGGTGTTTCTCGGCATACCGTGCGTGGCGATGGGGCTGGTTTTCGGGCAGGTGGTGGTGCTGATTGGGGCGCTGTATATCCTCGGTTTCCGTTTCCTGGAGAAAAACCCGGAACTGGCTGGCATGTGCTGGGGGCTGGCGGCAGTGAAGCCGAGTTTGCTGGTGTTTATCCCGGTGATGCTGCTGGCGAGCAGGAATTACCGGGCGCTGGTGTGGATGGTGGTGACGATGGCGCTGATGGGGGTTTTCAGCATATGGATTTATGGGGTTGATATTTGGGTGAATTATTTGACGATAAATATCCCGTCGTTGAAATATTACCTGAGTGAGCTGCGGCCGCACCATTATGACATGCCGACGGTTTATGCGATGCTGCTGATGCTGGGGGTGCGGGCGAGTTATATGCAGGTGGTTGAAGTGCTGCTATTGCTGGTGGGCGCGGTGTGGGTGTGGTGCTTGAGCCGGGGCGGGCGCGAGATTATGCTGTGGCAGGCGGCGGTGGTTTCTCTGTTGACGATGCTGGTGACGCCTTATGCATCATATGATGATTTTGTGATTGCGGTGCCGTTTTTTGTGGCGTGGTTCATCAGGCGGTTTGATGATATGGGCGTTGGCGGGCTGGCGGTGCTGCTGGCGGTTTACTGGCTTGACAGGATTACGCTGCTGCTAAACCACGCGCTGGTGCCGGTGATGCCGCTTTTGCTGCTGGGGGCGGTGGGGTTTGTTTATAGGGCAGAGAGAAGGGTAATGAAATAAATATTGCCATTTTTGCATAACTGTTTAAAATAATTAATATGGCTGACGAGAAAGATAGTAAGAAGGATATGACCATACCAGAGCTTGAAGAGCTGCTGGGACACACGTTGGGCGATGGTACTACGGAGTTTCAGCTTTGGAAATTAAATAGAGATCATGAGATGGAAAGGCATGGTTGGTCGGCTGAGCTTACTCCTGCTGAAACTTATGTTGAAGAAGCCCCCGATCCTGCTGAGAAGGATAAACCGAAGGGTAGATAGTTCACCCGGAAAGAACTTTTATAATAGTACCGGTCAGGGTTTTTAATTCGTTTTCGGAAATAATGAACGGCGGCGCGAGGTAGATGATATCATCGAAGGGTCGGATGTTGACGCCGTGGGCGAGGAATTTTTGGCGCAATTCTCCTATCCTGTCATTCTCGGGCTTGACCCGAGAATCTGCTTGTGGCTGCCCAGATCCTCGGGTCAAGCCCGAGGATGACAATGAGGAGGTTGGATTTAATTCCACCACACCTATCGCACCTTTTATGCGGACGCCTTTTACGATGGAGAGTTTTGAGCATTTTTGCAGTTCGGTGGTGAGGATTTCTTCGATATGGGCTACTTGTTTCAGGCGCGGTTCTTTTTCGAATAAATCCAATGACGCATTGGCGGCGGCGCAGGCGATCGGGTTGGCCATGTAGGTGGGGCCGTGCATGAAGGCGTGCTCGCTAAACGCATCGAATACGGCAGCGCTGGCGCAAGTGGCGGCCATGCCGAGTATGCCGCCGGTGAGAGCTTTGCCTATGCACATTATGTCGGGGGTGATGCCGGCTTCCTCGACCGCAAACATATAGCCGGTGCGGGCGAAGCCGGTGGCGATTTCGTCGGCAATGAAGAGGAGTTCGTGTTTTTTGGTGATGCGGTAGATTTCGGCGAGGACATCGGGCGAGTGGAATTTCATGCCGCCGGCCATTTGCGCGAGCGGCTCGATTATTATAGCGGCGAGCTGTGAGCTGTGAGCTTTGAGGAGGGAATCGAATTCCTCAAAAGCGAGTTCGTCGGTGGGGATGTCGACGGCGAATTGCATGGGCATGAAGCCGGTGAAGGGGGAGTGCATGCCGTCATCATCGGAGACGGACATTGCGCCCATTGTGTCGCCGTGATAGGAGTTTTTGAAATGGAGGAAGCGCTGCTTTTTGGTGTTTTTGTTTTTGATTTTCCAATATTGCGCCGCCATTTTGAGGGCGACTTCGACTGACGTGCTGCCGGAATCGGAGAAGAAAATGTGGGGGAGATTGGTGAGTTTGGCGAGGCGTTTTGAGAGGGTGAGCGCCGGTTCATGGACGAAGCCGCCGAGCATGACGTGGTGAAGTTTGGCGGTTTGCGCCTGTACGGCCTGCACTAGGTGGGGATGGTTGTAGCCGTGGCAGACCGTCCACCAGCTACTGACGCCGTCGATAATTTCGCGACCGTCGGCGAGGGTGAGTGTGCAGCCGTTGGCGCTGACGACTTCGGGCGGCGCGGATTTGTGGGTGCTGTAGGGTAGCCACAGGTTTTTCATAAGTTTTCCTGGGCGGGATATTAGGGGAAATGGGTTAAGGGTCAATTAAGGTGTTATCTAAAAATCAATGCAGACAAGGTATATGAATAGAACCATAAACATTAAACCTATTTTGAAAATGGCTCTGCGCTCCATTATTTTAGATTTAAAGGTTTGGGATTAACCAAAAAACTTGATGGCGGTGAGAAAGCCTGTGGAGATAAAAATCATGCCGCCGGTTTTGATGATAAGTTCCATTTTGGCTTTTTCGATTTCGGATTTGAGCTCGGATTTGAGCATATTTAGCCCGGTGTTTAAATCTTCTTTGCCAGCTAGCCTTACCTTCTCCAAATCATCTTTGGTTGACAGCTTATCCAAGTTCAGCTCCTTCACTACTTCGACCATGCCTTCGGCCTGCTGCGGCGTGTAGCCGTGCGAGGTGAGGAGTTTTACTACTTGTTGGGTGTCGAATGATATCGTCATCATTACACCAATATAGTGTAGTTTGGGAGCGGAGGCAAGGGAGAAACGGGTTAGGAGTCAATTAAAGGTAGCGGTCATCAGAACCTGTGAAGATGTGTAGCCCTCTCCTCAAATTAATAAGACGTTGATCACACACTTCTTGTTTTTTTGCGCGCAACAATTGCTGTGGCTCTGGAAAGTTTATGATGGTTCCCGGGAGCGCATCCTTGTGCGCCCTCATGGCTGCTCGCATACCCTCTTCCGAGGAACGATTTTTTGCTTCTTCATTGTGCTTACGCAGAGCTTCCTGACCACTGGCATTCAGTGATGTTGGAAACTTGATTTCTTTTGCATTTTTCTTGTTTTTCATCCCGTATTTATATACAAATCTTAATATATTGTCAAGATTTTATACCGCCAGTGCGGTAATCCCCAATTTCTCGAACAACTGCATATCCTCATTCGTTTGCGGGTTGGGCGTCGTCAGGAGCTTTTCGCCGTAGAAAATAGAATTTGCGCCCGCGAGAAAACATAGCGCTTGCATTTCGTCGCTCATTTCTTCGCGGCCTGCGCTCAAGCGGACGGCGGATTTGGGCATTAGGATGCGGGCGGCGGCGATGGTGCGGACGAAATCGAGACTCGAGACTGGAGATTCGAGATTTGAGAAGGGCGTACCCTCCACTTTTACCAGCATGTTGATGGGGACGGATTCTGGTTGCGGGTTCATGTTTGCTAAAACAAGCAGCATCCCGGCGCGGTCGGTGGTGGATTCGCCCATGCCGACGATGCCGCCGCAGCAGGTTTTCATCCCGGCGTCGCGGACGTGCTGGAGTGTGTCGAGGCGGTCCTGGAAGGTTCTCGTGGTGATGATGTTGCCGTAATATTCGGGGCTGGTGTCGATGTTGTGGTTGTAATAATCGAGTCCGGCGTCTTTTAGTTTTGCGGCTTGGGGTTTGGTGAGCATGCCGAGCGTGCAGCAGCTTTCCAGGCCGAGGTCTTTGACGGCTTTGACCATTTCGATGACGTTGTCGAGGTCGCGGTCTTTGGGTGAGCGCCATGCCGCGCCCATACAGAATCTTGATGCACCTGCCGCCTTGGCTTTGGCGGCTTCTTTGCGGACATGGGCGACGGTGGTGAGTTTTTCGGCTTTTACGGGCGTGTCGTAAAGCGCTGATTGCGGGCAGTATTTGCAATCCTCCGCGCAGCCGCCGGTTTTGATGGAGAGCAGCGTGCTGATTTGCACCGCGTTGGGGTCATGGTTGGCGCGGTGAATTGTGGCGGCCTGAAAGATTAGATCGTTGAAGGGTTGGGCGAATAACTCTATAACTTCGGGTAGTTGCCAATCATTTCGGATGTTCATGGATAAGGTTCTACAGCAAAAACTAAATGATTTGAAGGAGAAAAATCTTTTGCGCGCTCCCAAAGGTGAGTGGGGTGAGGGGTTTATCAATTTTACGTCCAATGATTACCTGGGTTTGAGTAGGCACCCGGAGGTGGTTGCGGCAGGGGTGGCGGCGGCAGAGTTGTATGGCGCGGGAGCAAGGGCGAGCCGGATTGCCGGAGGGAATCATCCATTGTTCAGCGAGTTCGAGGAGAAGATTGCGGCATATAAAGGCTATGAGGCGGCAACTGTTTTCGGCAGCGGGTATCTGGCGAATCTGGGGGTGATTACGGCGCTGGAGCCGGAAGTGGTTTATGCGGATAGGCTGGCGCATGCGTGTATTATTGATGCGGTGAAGCTGGCGGGGGCGAAGCTGGTGCGGTTTTTGCATAATGATATGGCGGATTTGGCGCGGAGGATTGACAGGCCGGGGTTGGTTGTCAGCGAGGAGGTTTTCTCGATGGATGGGGATGCGGCGCCGGTTGGTGAGCTGATGGGGTTTGGCATGCCGGTGATGATTGACGGGGCGCATTCACTATACAAACCTCAAACCTCAAACCTCAAACCTCAAATTTATGTCGGCACGATGTCGAAGGCCTTGGGGAGTTATGGCGGGTATGTTTGCGGGAGCAAGACGTTTATTGAATATTTGAACACGAAGGCGCGGCCGCTGATTTATTCAACCGCGCTGCCGCCGTTTGCGGTAGGGGCGGCAATCAAGGCGCTGGAGATTATTGAGCGGGACAGACCTTATGTGAGGGCGGTGGAGAATGCGGATTATTTGCGGTCACGGGTGACGGGTGATGGGTCACGGGGGGTTATAATTCCAGTAATCATGGGTGATGAAGAAAAAGTTTTGGCGGCGGAAGAGATATTGCGGGAGAATGGGATTTTGGTTGCGGCGATACGGCCGCCGACGGTGCCGAAGGGGACGGCGCGCTTAAGGATTTCCATTACTGCTGCCCACACGAAAAGTGAAATTGATAAACTGGCAAACGTCATTGCGGGCTTGACCCGCAATCCATAGTCTAGCATTCTCCACCATATTGGCATTTGCCGCAGGATGGATTGCGGCGCGGAGGCCGCAATGACGAAATGTTATGATGAAAAAAATATTTGAAGGTAAGTGGAAATACCTGACTCTGTTCATCGCCGGGGGCATTGCCGACTTTGCGCTGGCGCCGTTTTATGTTTTTCCGGTTTTGTTTATTTCCTTCCCGGTTTTTTTCAAGATTCTCAACGGCGCGAAAGATAAGAAACAGGCATTCAAAATTGGCTGGGTGTTTGGTTTTGGCTATTTCGTTTTCGGGCTGTACTGGATTGCCAATTCGCTGCTGGTGGACGCCGAGAGGTTTGCGTGGCTGATACCGTTTGCGGTGTGCGGCATCCCGTTTGGGCTGGCGATTTATATTGGGTTGATGGCGGCTTTATATAAACGGCTGGCGGCGGAGGCGGTGTGGCAAAAAATTATTTTATTTGCGACGTTGTGGGTAATTTTTGAATTGCTGCGGACGTTTTTGCTGACGGGATTTCCGTGGAATTTGATTGGCTATGCGGCGCTGGCCTCATTGGTGTTTTCACAAGTGGCTTCGCTCGGCGGAATTTATTTATTGAGCTTTATCGTAATTATAATTTCGCTGCTGCCGGTTTATTTTAGGGAGTGGAAACCGCTGGCGGTGCTGGCGCTGGTGGTCATTGGCGGCTTTGCTTTTGGGTATTTTCATATGCTGAAAAACGGGGAAGAAGCTAAGACGGCGAAAATTGTTATTTTCCAGCCCAATGTGGCGCAGAGTTTGAAATGGGAGCCGGACGCGGCGCGGCAGCAGTTTTTGCAGAATATTGCGGCGATGAAAACTCACGAGGTGCAAAATGCGGATATTGTTTTGTGGCCGGAGAGCGGCGTGCCTTATGATTTAAGCCGCGAGCCGGAGGTGGTGGCGTTGCTCGAAAGCGCGGCGCCGGAGCATGGCGTGCTGGTGACGGGGGCGTTGCGCTCGGCAGGTAAAACGCGGGAAAATTATCAAGTGTGGAACACGATGTATGCGGTTAGCCGCGAGGGGATTTATGAGTGGTATGATAAAATCCACCTGGTGCCGTTTGGGGAATTTGTGCCGTTTAGGAAATATCTGCCGCTGGATAAAATTACGCCGGGCGACCGGGATTTTTCACGCGGGGCGGCGCGGCCGGTGATAAAATACAAAACCGGGCCGGGGTTTTTGCCGCTGATTTGCTATGAGGTGATTTTTCCGGAATTCGCGGCATCCGGGCAACATCCGGATTTGCTGGTGAATATTACCAATGACGCCTGGTTTGGTGATTCGACGGGGCCGCAGCAGCATCTGGCGATGGCGCGGATGCGCTCGATTGAGCAGGGTTTGCCTATGCTGAGGGCGGCCAATACCGGGGTTTCGGCGGTGATTGATGCGCATGGCAGGATTATTGACTCGCTCAAACTTAATACTTACGGATTTTTGGCGCAGAACCTTGAACTTGCAAAGCCGGTTACTATTTATCCTGTATATGGTGACGTGATAATATTAGGAATAATCATACTTAATATTGCGTTTTTGTTAATTTTTAGAAAAAAACGCTAGAACTTTCTTGCACGGCGTGAGTTTTTCCTTTATTAATATTAGATAACAGATAATAGGAAGTCTCCTACTTCCATATTTAAACTGGTAATTTTATTTAAGTTTGTGGTATAATAATGAGTGCCAACCCAATAGATATCCATGTCGGGAAACGCCTGCGGCTCAGGCGTTCCGTCACCGGCGTCAGCCAGGAAAAACTCGCCGAGATGCTCGGCATAACTTTCCAGCAGGTCCAGAAATATGAAAAAGGCGTCAACCGCATCGGCTCGAGCCGGTTATTTGATATTGCCAAATCGCTGGGCGTGCCGGTGAATTTCTTTTTCGATGAATATTCGGAAAGTTCCGGCGGCGCGGCGGGCAAATATGCGTTGGCGGAGGAAACTGCGGAATTTGCGCATGAGGAAAACACCAAAAGCCGCGAGACGATGGCGTTGGTGAAGGCCTATTACCAGATTTCCGACCCCAAGGTGCGCAAAAAGGCGCTAGAGTTGATTAAGTCGCTTGCGGATAAGTCTTAATCTTCGACCGAGCCTTGCGAGTGTTGGGGATCTGCTGCATGGGCCACATAATGCTGGACAAGATCCCCGGGATTCACTATGTGAACCCGAGGATTAGGAGAATATATGAACAGAAAAAATCATCCCGGCGAGTTTTTATTTACCAGTGAATCAGTGGCGGAGGGCCATCCGGATAAGCTTTGCGACCAGATTTCGGATGCGATTGTGGATGCGTATTTATCCAAAGACCCTTATGCGCGGGTGGCGGCGGAGTGTATGGTTACGCCGGATAATATCATTATCGGCGGCGAGGCGACGGCAAAGCACGCGCTGACCAAGGATGAGGTTTGCGCGATTGCGCGGGGTGTGGTGAAGGATGTCGGTTATGAGCAGGAGCGGTTTCACTGGCAGAAGGTGAATATTCATAATTATATGATTTCGCAAAGCCCGGATATTGCGATGGGTGTTAATTCCAACGACAGCAAGGACGAAGGTGCGGGCGACCAGGGGATTATGTTTGGTTATGCCTGCAATGAAACGCCGGAGCTGATGCCCGCTCCCATCTATTACTCGCATTTGATTTTGAAAGAGCTGACCGATTTGCGCAAAAGCGGCAAAATTAAAGGCCTGGGGCCGGATGCGAAATCTCAAGTTACTTTGCTTTACCAGAACAACGACGAAGGCAATGGCCGCGCCGTGAAGGCGACTTCGGTGGTGGTGTCGCACCAGCACTCGGCGGATTTAAAAACCAGGGATGTGCGCGATATTATTCGTCCGGTTGTCGAACAAGTTTTGCCGAAGGGCTGGATGCCGAGTGAGGAAGAGTTTTATGTTAACCCTACTGGTAACTTTGTTATTGGTGGCCCCGAGGGTGATTCGGGTTTGACGGGGCGGAAAATTATTGTCGATACTTATGGCGGCTCCGCGCCCCATGGCGGCGGCGCGTTTAGCGGCAAAGACCCAACCAAGGTTGACCGCAGCGGCGCTTATGCCATGCGCTATGTCGCCAAAAACGTGGTGGCGGCGGGCTTGGCCGACCGCTGCACGATGCAGGTGGCTTATGCGATTGGCGTTTCAAAACCGTTGGCGCTTTATGTCAACACGCATGGTTCGGGAAATGTTGACGAACAAAAATTGGCGCAGAAAATTTTGGAAATTGTCGATTTATCGCCGCGGGGGATTAGGACAAGGTTGGGTTTGAACAAACCAATCTACCGCCGCACCGCTTCATACGGCCACTTCGGCCGCAAGCCGGAAAAAGACGGTGGCTTCTCGTGGGAGAAAACGGATTTGGCGGATGAGTTGCGGAAGGCGGTGGCTTAGGCTAGCGCGGGCGACTGAGATTTTGCGGTGCTTTGTTTTGCCAGTTGTTCCCTTGTCCAATCTTCCCAGCTTGTTGCCAGTATTTTAGGCTCATTGCCTGTGCGCTCTTGCCATGAGGTTGAAGTCGGTTTTTGTTGTTCAGGCGGCCTTGTCCTGATTTCTATATTCGATTCGCCACCAATATAGGCAGCAGTATATAAGGTGAATCCTGCAGTCGCGCCAATTATGCCACCAGCCCTCTCATGATCTTCAAATAGCTTTCTTGCAATTCCTGCGCCCGCTACACCTGAAAGCGCAGTAGTGCACGCAAGCCCAAAACTCGGATGATATTTACTCCAGCTTAAACCTAATTCCAGCGCCGCTATAGGCAGTAAACCACCCCATAAAGTACTAATTATATCTTGTCTGATATTGGACATGGTATTTAAATAGCATATACAATCTGGTAAGGTCAATAGAAAAATTAATATTTGTTAAATATGCAACAAAAATACCTCCAATCCTATGGCCGCACCAAGTCGCGCAAGTTGCGGGATAGTGGGGTGCGGTTGATGGCGGAGGTTTTGCCGCGGGTGCGGGTTGAACCTCGGAACTTCGGAACTTCGGAACTTCGGAATTTATTTTCAGGAGTTCGGGAGTTCGGGAGTTCGGGAGCTCCAATTTGGCTGGAGATTGGCTTTGGCGACGGTGGGCATTTGCTGCATCAGGCGCTTGAGCATCCGCAAGTGGGGATAATTGGCTGCGAGCCGTTTATCAATGGCACGGTGAAATTGCTGCGGGGGGTTGAGGAGAACGGGTTAGAAAATGTGCGGATTTTTCAGGGGGATTTTCGGGAGCTGTTTGAACCTCGGAACTCCGGAATTCCTGAACTTCAGATCGGAAATTCAGAAGTTCAGGAGTTCGGGAGTTCGATAGATAGAGTGTTTATTTTATTCCCCGACCCGTGGCCGAAGAAGAGGCAGCAGAAGCGGCGGCTGGTTTCGCATGAGAGTTTGGATATTCTGGCGCGGGTGATGAAGCCGGGGGCGCGGTTGCGCATTGCCACCGACCATGAAGGTTATGCGAAATGGATTGTGAAACTTCTGCTGGCGCGGCGCGATTTCCGCTGGTTGGCGCAATCAAAGGCGGATTGGCAGGTGCAGCCGGTTGACCATATTGAGACGAAGTACCAGTTGAAAAACCTCGCCGGGAGCAAACGCGCGATTTTCTTTGAGGCGGTAGTTGAGAAAATGGTGGATTAAGGGGCGGAAAACCTGTATATTTGGGCTTCGCAAATAATAACATAGTTGCTGTCATTCCCGCGCAGGCGGGAATCTTAGCTGAAGGGTTTTACTCTGAATAGTTGCCAAGATTCCCGCCTGCGCGGGAATGACATATAAAGGGGAAGAAGGATGAACCAAGGTTACAAAGTCGCCGTTGTTGGCGCGACCGGCAATGTCGGCCGGGAAATATTGAAAATTCTGGCGGAGCGCAAATTTCCGGTGCGGGAGGTGGTGGCGCTGGCTTCCATGCGTTCGGCCGGGCGGGAGGTTAGTTTTGGCGACCATAAAGTTTTGAAAGTGCAGGATTTGGCGAAATATGATTTTCGCGGCACGGATATTGCGCTGTTCTCCCCGGGCAGCAAAGTTTCGGCTGAGTATGCGCCGAAAGCCGCGGCGGCGAAGTGCATTGTGATTGATAACACTTCCCAGTTCCGCATGGATGCGGATGTACCACTGGTGGTGCCGGAGGTGAATGCGGCGGCGATTAGTGAATATACCAAGCGCTATATTATCGCCAACCCGAACTGTTCGACCATCCAGATGGTGGTGGCGTTGAAGCCGCTGCATGATGCGGCGAAAATCAAGCGGATTGTGGTTTCGACATATCAATCAGTTTCCGGCGCGGGCAAGGAGGCGATGGATGAGCTGTTCACGCAGACCAAAGCGGTTTATATGAATGATAAAGTGGCGCCGTCGAAATTCACCAAGCGGATTTCGTTCAACGTTATCCCGCATATTGATTCGTTTGCCGATGGTGGTTACACCAAGGAAGAATTGAAAATGGTCAACGAAACCAAGAAGATTCTGGATAAAAATATCCTTGTCTCCGCAACCTGTGTGCGGGTGCCGGTGTTTGTCGGGCATTCGGAGAGCATCAATATTGAGTTTGAAAAGCCGATTTCGCCGGATGAGGTGCGCGCTATTTTGAGCAAAGCGCCGGGCGTGCGGGTGGTGGATAAGGCGGAGAATGGCGGTTATGCGACGCCGGTGGAAGTGGTTGGCGAAGATGATGTTTTGGTTTCGCGCATCCGCAAGGATAACACCATCAAGAACGGCATCAATTTGTGGGTGGTGGGCGATAATTTGCGCAAAGGCGCGGCGCTGAATGCGGTGCAGATTGCCGAGGCGCTGGTGAAGGATTATAACTTGCAGCCCAAGCCGGTGATGGCGGCGGTTTAACATGGAAAAACCGGCGAAACAGAAACCGAGTTTTACTGCTTTCCTCATCCCAAAAATTCTGCCTGCGGTGGCGCGGGTGAAGAAATACCGGCCGCTGGTGACGCGCCAGCAGGTGAATATCAGCCGCCGCTTTGCTGATGAATGCGCGAAAAATGATTTGGGGATAAAGCTGCTGCACAACCTCGTCGGCAGGCGGCTGGCGATATGGCTGGCGAATAATATCGGCATCAAGGGCCTGCCGGTGCATTATGCGGCGCGCAAAAAATATATCCGCGATAAATTTGAAAGCGTGGCGGCGGAAATTGCGCAGGTGGTGATGATTGGTGCGGGGTTTGATACGTTTTGCCTGGAATATGGGGAGAAATATCCGGGCGTGAAGTTTTTCGAGCTTGACCAAATGGTGACGCAAAACATTAAACTGGCGGCGCTGAAAAAAATGCCGCAATTTGACGGGGCGGAGAATTTGAAATTTATTGCTTGCGATTTATCGCGTGAAAGTTTGGCCGGGGTTTTAGAGGCGAATGGTTTTGACAGTGCCGCCAAAAGTTTTTTCATTATCGAGGGCGTGCTGATGTATTTGCAAAAGGCCGATGCCGAGAAATTGCTGGCGGATATTTATGCGGTTGGTGCGGGGGGAAGTTATATTGTGTTCGGCTCGATGTCGGAGCTGAAAATGGCGGGGGATAAAAGGGCGATATTGTCCGACGCGGCGCTAGGCTTGAGGAAAGAAAAATACAAGTTCGCCGCGACGCCGGGGGAAATTAAGCGGCTGCTGGAAACGGCGGGTTTTAAATTGCTGGAGACGCGGCTTTATCATGAATTGCAGCGGGATATTGAAAGCGAAACCAAGGTGAAGCTGCTCGCAGCGGAGCGCGGCGAGCATTATTATTTTGCGGCCAAATTATAAGAAGTAACGACAAATGAACGACGAACAAAGAATCGGCCTTATAGCAAAATTGGTTCCCCAATCTATGGGCGAGTCGCTTTGGGAATTACCTAATCCTATACTGCTGCCGAATGACGAATTATGTACCCAAATTGCTACTTTTAGATATTTAGATTTGGGCCGAAGGGCGGTAAATCTTTTTTCTTTGTTCTTTTCTACCGGACCAGCGCCAGCAGAGACATGTGATTATGAAATTCATTATAATGTTACCGCGCAAGGTGAAATATTATTTCTTGATATACCCATGATTCAGAGAAGGGGGGAAATGGCAATTAAAGAAAGCTGTGTTTATTCTCCCGGGATGCAGGCGGCATACGTTTATGAAGCTAAGAAACAAGATGCTGATGAATTACTGATAGCGGCAACAAGTGGAAGAAGAATGCCTATACCGCAAGGCCACGCGCTTAAACGCCAGATAGAAGCCCAAATATCCAGATTCTGATTTAATGAGGGTGAATAGCTACTTCAGCTTTTCTTCCTTGAACTCGACGTGTTTGCGCACGACAGGATCGTATTTGGTGAAGGCTAGCTTGTTGGGGTAGCGCTTCGGGTTGCGGCGTTTTACATAATAAAAGCCGGTGCCAGCGGTGCTGACCAGCTTGATTAACATTGCATCTCTTTTAGCCATAATACCAATTCCCGGGCTTGTCCCGGGAATCTCCTGATTGTAAAATAATTGCGTGACAATAAAATTTGTTGGGGCTAAATAACTTGGAAACAGGCTTATGTCAAGCATAACATCACAAGATCCCCGAGCTCGGCAACGCCGACTCGAGGATGACGGAGAAATATGAAACTTTCCCAATATTTACTGCCCATAATCAAGGAAAACCCGGCTGAGGCGCAAATTGCTTCGCACCGGCTGATGCTGAGGGCGGGGATGGTGCGGCAATTGGGGGCGGGGATTTATAACTGGCTGCCGCTGGGACTACGGGTTTTGAAGAAAATCGAGCAGATTGTGCGCGAGGAAATGGATGCCATTGGCTCGCTAGAGCTGCTGATGCCGACCATGCAACCGGCTGAATTATGGCAGGAATCTGGCCGCTATGAGGCTTATGGCAAGGAGATGTTGCGCATTGTTGACCGTTCCGAGCGGCAGATGCTGTTTGGGCCGACGGCGGAGGAGGTGGTGACGGATATTTTCCGCACTTCCTGCAAATCATATAAAGACCTGCCGAAGATGCTTTACAATATCCAGTGGAAATTCCGTGATGAGGTGCGGCCAAGGTTTGGCGTGATGCGGGGGCGGGAGTTTTTGATGAAGGATGCTTATAGTTTTGATATTAGCGAGGAAGCAGCGAAGGAGACTTACTGGAAATATCATGGCGCTTACCTGAAAGCATTCGAGCGCATGGGGTTGAAGGCAGTGCCGGTGCGGGCGAATACGGGGCCGATTGGCGGGGATTTATCGCATGAGTTCCATATTGTGGCGAAAACGGGGGAATCGGCGCTTTATTATAATGATGATTTTTCCTACGCGATGGCGGATGAGATGCATGACCCGAAGACCGCGCCTGCCGGTTTTAAGGAAGCGCGCGGGATTGAGGTGGGGCATATTTTTTATTTTGGCGATAAATATTCCAAGGCGATGAAAGTGAAGGTGCAGGGGCCGGACGGGAAGGAAATTGTGCCGATGATGGGCAGTTACGGGATTGGTGTTTCGCGGCTGGTGGGGGCGATTATCGAGGCTTCGCATGACGAGAACGGGATTATTTGGCCGGAAGCTGTGGCGCCGTTTAAGGTTGGGCTGATAAATATCAAGCCGGGCGATGCGGCTTGTGATAAGATTTGTGGGGAGATTTATGGCAAGGTGGATTCGTGTTTGTATGATGATAGGGATGGCAGCGCCGGGGCGAAATTTGCGACGATGGATTTGATTGGGCTGCCATGGCAAATTGCTGTGGGGCCAAGGAGCGCGGCTAATGGCATGGTGGAGTTGAAGAATAGGAGGAATGGGGAGAAGGTTGAGGTGAGTGTTGAAGCGGCTTTAGGTAAGGTAATATGAGATTTTTGACGAATCCATTTTTTCTTTTCTTTCTCGGATTATTTTTTACTTTTATCGTTGGATATATATTTCATCTATCTGGCTATGATAAATATTTAACTGCATTTGTTTATGAAATTCCTTATCAATATATTTCGGATAGGAATCGCGCATGGCAAGTAAATAATGTCATTTCTACTATAGCATTAATTATGGTAATTATTCTACCGCGTATTTTTTCAAAAAAAATCCGGAAATCGGTAAATAGTAAATCTAAAGCCCAAGTGATTTTAAATTACATTTTGTTTTTGATTATATACAATCCATTTTTACAATTATTTCTACAAGCTTTTAGCGACGCATAATGTTCAACAAACTCGAACTCACACTAGCAGGCCGTTACCTGCGCACTAAGAAGCGGGAGGGGATGATTTCTATTGTTGCCGGGCTTTCCATAGTGGGGATTATGCTGGGGGTGGCTACGCTTATTATTGTGCTTTCCGTCATGAACGGGTTCCGCAATGATTTGCTGGGGCGCATCCTCGGGGTGAATTCGCATGTTTCGGTTTATGCGCTGGAGCGGGGGTTGCCGGATTACCAGAGCTTAGAGGCGGAAATTGCCAAAGACCCGGAAGTGAAATCAGTGACGCCGGTGATTGAGGGTAATGCGGTGATTTTCAACCCGCGTGCCAAGGGCGCGGTTGAAGGCGTCAAGGTGCGCGGCGAGCCGGGGGAAAAACTGGCGGCGAATGGGCTGGTGAATAATTCGGAATTTGTCGGCGAGTGGAAAGATTTTAAGGCGGGCGAGAATGGCGAGGATGGGATAATTATCGGCTTCAAACTGGCGGCGGCGCTGGATGCTTATATTGGTAATGAGATTACGATTATCACGCCGCAATCCGCCTCGACGGTGTTTGGGGCGATCCCGCGCAAGAAAACATTTAAAGTGGTGGGGATTTTTAATATCGGCATGCAGGAATATGACCGCAACATGGTTTATATCCCGCTGGAAACGGCGCAAAATTTGTTTGGTTTTGAGGGGCGGGCGGAGAGCCTGGGCATTGAGGTGAAGGATTTGCCGCATGCGCTCAGATATGCAGAGAAACTGCATGCGCGCTACGGCGATAAATACAAAATTTACGACTGGCAGCAGGCGAATTCGCAGTTTTTCGGCGCGGTGCAGACAGAGCGGAACATGATGTTTATTATTTTAAGCATGATAATCCTGGTGGCGTCGTTTAATATTATCAGCGGCATGATTATGCTGGTGAAGGACAAGGCGCAGTCAATCGCGATTTTGCGGACGATGGGGATGGAGCGGCGCAGCGTGCAGCGGGCGTTTATGTTGGTGGGGAGTTTTAATGGTTTTGTCGGCACGTTCAGCGGCGTGGTTTTGGGAGTGATTTTTTGCCATTACATTGGGCCGATACAGCATGCGGTGGAATATGTGACGGGGGCGAAAGTTTTCAGCCCGGAAGTTTACCATTTGTCGCAACTGCCGGCGGAGCTGAAATGGAGCGAAGTGGCGCAAGTGGCGGGGATTTCGCTCTTGATTTCGCTGCTGGCGACAATCTACCCAAGCTGGCGGGCGGCCAAGCTAGACCCGGCGGAGGCGCTTAGGTATGAGTGATTCAGGGCAAAGGGGTAAGGGCGAAGGGCGAAGGGAAGTGGAAGGGAAAAAAACCCTTGGCCCTTATCCCTTGACCCGTAGCCCCCTCTTGGAATTGCAGAACCTCTACCGCTTCTTCGAGCAGGGTGGGGAGCAGATAAAAGTTTTGAATGGTGTCGATCTCAGTTTGCAACCGGGTGAAGTTGTGGCGCTGGTTGGGCCGAGTGGCTCGGGGAAAACTACGCTGCTGCAGGTGGCTGGGTTGCTGGACAGGGCGGATTCGGGGTGGATTAGGATTGATGGGGTGGATTATTCCGCGGCCAATGATGCCAAGCGAACGGCGGCGCGGAAGAAGCATATTGGCTTTGTTTACCAGTTCCACCATTTGCTGCCGGAATTTACGGCATGTGAGAATTTGTGCATCCCGCAAATCATCAACGGCGTCGGCAAGGCGGCAGCGGTGAAGAAGGCGGAGGAATTGCTGGAGGTGATGGGCTTGAGCGACCGGCGCGCGCATAGGCCGTCGCAGCTTTCGGGCGGGCAGCAGCAGCGCGTGGCGATTGCGCGGGCGCTCAGCAATAATCCTTCAGTAATTTTGGCGGACGAGCCGACGGGGAATTTGGATGAGGCGAATTCAGGCATCGTTTTTGATTTATTGCGCGAGATGATTAAAAAAACCAATTGCTGCGCGCTGATTGCGACGCATAACCAGGGGCTGGTGGCGAAGATGGACAGGGTATTGAGGATTCATGGAGGGAAGGTTGAGTGAAAACAAATTCTCTTAAAATCTTAAAGAGAGTAATTTTTGCGGCACTGAAAATATTTTTGGGCCTTGTAATATTTATAGCCGCATTCTTTATTTTCATTACAACTACATTGCTTGATTTGCTAGCTAGGTATGGCTTGTATGAAACTCTATATACCAATGATTCTTTTATAGAATTCATGCATAACAATATTGTATTGATAGACATTTTTCTACTTCCTTTATTGTTCTATTTTACAGGTAAATTTATTTGCCGAAATAAAAGATGGATAAACGTAGGTTTAAGATTGTTTTTGATTCTTATCTTAGATGTATTGGTTCATGCATTAGCTTTCCCGTTTTGGTATTCAACAAATCTTAATTAAACCCAAATCGTCACCCCGTACTCGTTGCGGGGTCCGGCAGTATAACTAGCAACAACCGAGAGTGCTACGCTTGCCGGATCGCGCAACAAGTGCGCGATGACGAATCTTGCATTTAGTTTTTGAAATGACTAAAACTAATAAATGCCCAACTTCATTCACCTCCGCAACCATACGCAGTTTTCGCTTTCTGAGGGCGCGATTCGGATTGGCGAGCTGGTGGAGATGGCGGCGAAAAATAAGATGCCGGCGGTTGCCATAACTGATTCCGGGAATTTATTTGGTATTTTGGAGTTTTCCAAGGCGGCGGCAGCCAAGGGCGTGCAGCCAATTATTGGCTGCGAAATCAGGGTTGAAGGCTCCAAGCTTGTGGTTTATGCGGCTAATAAGATTGGCTTCCAGAATTTGCTGAAACTGGTGAGCCAGTCGTTGCTGCGCTCGAGCTCGCCGCATGAGGCGTCGCTGGATTTGGTGGAGTTGGAGCAGTATACGCAAGGGTTGCTGTGCCTGACGGCTGGGACGGAGGGCGAGCTGGCAAAGTTGATTGCCAAGGGCGAAACCAAGAAGGCGCACGAGTTTGCTGAGCGGTTGCAGGGATTATTTCCGGGGCGGTTATATGTGGAGTTGCAGCGGCACGGGCTGGATGAGGAGGAGAAGGTTGAGGGCGGGCTGGTGGAGATTGCTTACAAATATAATTTGCCGCTGATTGCGACCAATAACTGTTTTTATTCGACGCAGGATATGTATGAGGCGCATGATGCGCTTATCTGCATTGCCGAGGGGAAATATCTGGTGGATGAGAACCGGAAAAAATATAACGAGCAGTTTTATTTTAAATCGGCGGAGGAGATGGCGGCGCTGTTTGCCGATATTCCGGAGGCGGTGGCGAATACGGTGAATTTCGCGCGCCGGTGCAGCGTGAAGGCGGAGGGGCGCACACCCATGTTGCCGGATTACCCGACTGAGGCCGGGCGCACGCAGGAGGAGGAGCTGCACGTGCAGGCGCGGGAGGGGTTGAAGCTGCGGTTATCCTCGAGTGCGCATAGCGCAGCTCGGGGATCTCGTGCGGAGGATGCGGGACAAGATTCCCGGGATCCGCAACGCGGCCCCGAGAATATATACTGGGAAAGGCTGGAGTTTGAACTTGACGTTATTATCAAAATGAAATTTCCGGGGTATTTTTTGATAGTTTCGGATTTTATCAAATGGGCGAAGGCAAACGGCATCCCGGTCGGGCCGGGGCGCGGTTCGGGCGCGGGCTCGCTGGTGGCGTGGGCGCTGCAGATTACGGATGTTGACCCGCTCAGGTTCGGTTTGCTGTTTGAGCGGTTTTTGAATCCGGAGCGGGTTTCGATGCCGGATTTTGATATCGATTTCTGCCAGGAGCGGCGCGATGAGGTGATTGACTATGTCCGCAACAAATACGGGCATGACCGGGTTTGCCAGATTATAACTTTCGGGAAATTGCAGGCGCGGGCGGTGCTGCGCGATGTCGGGCGGGTGATGCAGGTTCCGTATATGGAGGTTGATAGGATTAGTAAGATGATTCCGTTCAACCCGGTTGACCCGGTGACGCTTTCCAAGGCGATTGAAATGGATCCGGAGCTGCGGCGCCTGCAGCGGGAGAATGAGCAGATTGGGCGCTTGCTTGGCGTGGCGCTGCAATTGGAGGGATTGAACCGGCACGCTTCAACCCATGCGGCGGGAATTTTGATTGCCGACAGGCCATTGGTGGAGCTGGTGCCGCTGTATAAGGACCCGCGCTCGGAGATGCCGGTTTCGCAATATTCGATGAAGGATGCGGAGACGGCGGGGCTGGTGAAGTTTGACTTCCTTGGGCTTCGCACATTGACGCTGGTAGATAAGGCGCGGCAGTTTGTGGAGGCGGCGGGGCATAAGGTTGATATCAATAATTTGCCGCTTGATGATGAAAAAGTCTTTCACATGCTTTCCAAGGGCGAGACGGCGGGAGTTTTCCAGCTTGATACTACGCTGGTGAAGGATGCGATTAGGAAAATGCGGCCGGATAAGTTTGAGGATATTGTGGCGCTGACCTCGCTGTGCCGTCCGGGGCCGATGGAGAACATCCCGAGTTATAACGCGCGCAAGCACGGCAAGGAGGAGGTGGAATATCCGCATATTTCGCTATCAGGGTTGTTGAAGGAAACTTATGGGATTCTGGTTTATCAGGAGCAGGTGATGCAGTCGGCGCAGGTGCTGGCGGGGTATTCACTCGGCAAGGCGGATTTGCTGCGGCGGGCGATGGGCAAGAAAATCAAGGCGGAGATGGACGAGCAGCGGATTATGTTTGCCGAGGGTGCGGCGACCAATGGCATAAATAAAAAACTGGCGGCGGAAATTTTTGATTTGATTGCGAAATTTGCTGGTTACGGTTTCAACAAATCGCACGCGGTGGCTTATTCGGTGATTGCTTACCAGACGGCGTATTTGAGTTGCCATTATCCGGTGGAGTTTTTGACGGCGTGTATGAATTTGGATATCGGCGATACGGACAAGTTGAGTTTTTACAAGCATGAAGCGAGCAAGCGCGGGATTAAGATTTTGGCGCCGGATATTAATGTTTCCGAGGCATATTTTATGCCGGAAAATGGAGCGATACGCTATGCCCTTGGCGCATTGAAAGGCGTGGGGATTGAGGCGGCGAAAGCGATGGCGGCTGAGAGGAAGGCGAATGGGAAGTTCAGCGATATATTTGATTTTTGCAAGCGCTGCGATGTGAAGGTGATAAATAAAAAGCACCTCGAAGGTTTGGCCAAGGCGGGGGCGTTTGACGGGATGACGTCAAACCGGCGGCAGATTTTGGAATCCGCCGATATTTTGAGCAAATATAATAATCATTGCCAGCAGGAAATTGATTCTTCGCAAATTAGTTTGTTCGGCGGCACGATTGGCGAGGCGGTGAAACCGTCGCTGGTACAGGCGAGCGACTGGGATTCCAACGAGAGGCTGAAGGCGGAGTATGAGGCGTTCGGGTTTTATTTGTCTGACCATCCGCTTAATGATTACCAGCATATTCTGGATGAAATGGGCGTGCTGCCTTCGATACAGATTGAAGAGCGGTTGAAGAGCGCATCAACCAAGGTGCGGCTGGCGGGGGTGCTTTCGACTTTGAACATCCGCTCCGGCAAGCGCGGGAGGTTTGCGTTTGCCAAGGTTTCGGACGGGTTCGGAGTGTTTGAGATTGTGCTTTATGACGATGATATTATTACGCGGGCGGCGCAGATGCTGGAAGGAAATATCCCGGTGCTGATTATGGCGGAGGCTAAGAAAGATGAGGGCGGCGTGCGGCTCTTGGCGGAACGGATTGAGGAATTGCAGGGGGCGATTAAGGCGAACTTCCAGCGGTTTATTAAGGTGCAGGATGTGGGGTTTGCGGTGGGGAATGTTGAGGCGGTGAGGAAATTGCGGGCGCTGCTGGCGGAGAATATTTTTGAGAACGGGATGTTATTTAAGAACCGTATTAGCTTGACGGCGGCGGCGGGCGGTAGGGAAGTTGTGGTGGAGCTGCCGGGGTTTTATGCGGTTAATGATAATGTGAAGGAACAGATTTTGTTTATTGAGGGTGTGCAAATTGTTTAGCTTAGTAAATTTTACCGCAGTTTCGGTGATATCAATACTCATGCTGGTAATCAC
>Ga0206942_1012_pt1 | contig 60592 bp, 58 predicted proteins | sample Alteio_BWOrgHeat_6_FD_153253 | JGI IMG/M metagenome (GOLD analysis project Ga0206942, IMG submission 153253) | Enriched cells from forest soil in Barre Woods Harvard Forest LTER site, Petersham, Massachusetts, United States -... | ecosystem: Environmental > Terrestrial > Soil > Temperate forest > O... | reverse complement strand
TGCTGTCGAAAGCAATGACTGAAAAAATGCTAACGCCTTTTGTATCGGAGTTTGACGGCCTTGGCTTGTTTATTGACAAACGGAAAGACGACATTTATTTTGGCCACGGCGGTTGGGACGAAGGTTTCTCCAGTCAGATGACTGCTCACAAGGACAAGGGCTACGGCGTGGTGGTGCTGACCAACTCCAATCATCCTGAGTTCATCGAAGAGTTGATTCGCTCGGTAGCACACGCCTACGAATGGGGCAACTACGTACCCATATATCAATCGCAGCCCCTGACAGAATTGATGATGGCAAAGGCAATCGGGCGATATCAAAACGGATCGGATAATGTCTTGACTATTTATCGTGAGGGCAATCGGCTGTTCTATAAAGATCTGTTTATAAAACCAATGGAGTTGTTTGCCGTCTCCGATAGCACGTTCATCAGAAGGCAGAGAACCGCTAAGATTCAAATCAAAACCAAGCCAGCAGACGGAAAGCTGCACATTGTCTATATCAAATCAGAGAATGAGCCTCTTAAATTTGAAAACCCCAGGATTGAACCAAATGTGAAAGTTCCCTTCGAGTGGTTTTTAGAAGGAAATTTTCAGCGTGCCCTGACGGAATATCAAAAGCTGAAACAAAGCAACCCAGGCGACCGCGCTATCGCGGAAGCATCGATCAATTCCAACGGTTATGAGTTGATGAATAACGGCAAAGCGCTGCAGGCAAAAGAACTGTTCAAGATCAATACGGAGCTTTACCCCACCAGTGCAAATGTTTACGACAGTTATGCAGAAGCCTGTTATAAAAATGGCGACCTTGATTTGGCCATCACGAATTATAAAAAAGCATTGAAGCTGGACCCAAAAAATAAAAACACTGCAAAAATGCTGGCTGAGGTTTTATTCAAGAAGAGCACAAAGTGAACTCAGCTTCAATAGCAAAATCTTAACCATCAGCTTTCCGATGATCCTGTTCAAAAAAATATTTCTACTATACTTTCTTATTGTCGCGCACATCGGGTGGGCAACCGTCCGGCTTCCCAAAATTCTAAGCAACGCTATGGTGTTGCAACGCGAAAAACCAATTTCAATTTGGGGATGGGCAGACCCGGGAGAAAAAATAACCGTTCAGTTCCATGCACAAACAAAAACCACCAAAGCGGATAAAAGTGGCCACTGGATTTTATCCCTTGCACCGGAAGTTGCAGGCGGACCATTTACATTAGTCGTTAAAGGAAAGAATGTCGTCACCATCTCCAATATTCTCGTGGGCGAAGTTTGGGTGTGTTCGGGGCAATCGAATATGGAATGGCCGGTGCGCGCTGTAATGAATGCCGAAACTGAAATTCAGAATGCCGACTATCCTGAGATCAGGCATTTCACCGTACAAAAGTCTGTGTCCACCAGGCTGGCAGAGGAAGTGAAGGGCGGGGAATGGGAAGTTTGTAATCCGAAAACCGTAGGCGATTTTACTGCAGTCGGCTATTTCTTTGCCCGTGAAGTTTACCTGAAAACAAAAGTTCCGATCGGGCTGGTACACACTTCATGGGGTGGCACACACTCCGAAACATGGACCAGCCGCAAAGCCTTCGAACAAAGTGATGAATTCAAAGACATGATCGCCACCATGCCGGATATTGATCTCGGGCAGTTAGCTGAAAAGAAAAAAGAAGAAATTCAAAAAAAACTGACTGAAGCCAAAATTAAAATTGCATCCGGCAGTGAGGCTGCTGCCTGGAAAGAAGCCGCTTTTGATCATTCGCAATGGCCATTGATAAAAGTGCCACAGCAGTGGGAGGCAACCCTTGGCGACATTGACGGTACGCTTTGGTTCCGCAAAGACTTTACCATCGAAGCAGACGACGCGGCTCATCCGGCTACGCTTGAGCTGAGTATGATTGATGACAGCGATGAAACATTTGTAAACGGCGTAAAGGTAGGTGGCCTTAATGGGTGGAACGAGAAAAGAGTATATACCCTCCCTTCTTACGTTCTTAAAAAAGGAAAAAATGTAATTGCCGTAAAAGTGGTAGACACCGGTGGAGGTGGTGGAATCTATGGTGAAGAGAAAGATGTTCGGATTGTAACGCAATCTCAAAAAATAATTTCGTTGGCCGGTGATTGGAATTTTGAGATTGAATCACTCCATATAGAAACGCTCAGTCCCAACAGTTATCCAACGTTACTTTTCAATGCGATGCTCAATCCGATTTTGAACTTTGGTATTCGCGGAGTTTTGTGGTACCAGGGCGAATCGAATGCAGGTCGGGCATACCAATACCGCAAGGAATTTCCGCTCATGATCCAGGATTGGCGAACGGGTTTTAAGCAAGGCGATTTTCCGTTTTATTTTGTGCAATTAGCAAGCTTCAATGCCGAGAATGGCAATAGTGAGAATGGGAGTACCTGGGCGGAACTCCGTGAAGCCCAAACGATGACACTCGCTCTTCCCAATACCGGCATGGCAGTCACTACCGACATCGGAGATGCTAATGACATCCATCCGAGGAACAAACAAGATGCTGGCAAGCGATTAGCGACCCTTGCGCTTAATCGGCTTTACGGTGTAAATATGGTCGACGGCGGACCAGCCTATCAAGCGATGAAGGTAGAGGGCAACCGTGTGCGGCTTACTTTTACGCAAATCGGAAGTGGTCTGCAAGTGAAGGATAAATATGGTTATCTTAAAGGGTTTGAAATCGCAGGCAACGACCAAAAATTTCATTATGCAAAAGCATGGACCGAAAACAACACCGTAGTCGTTTCTTGCGAGGCTGTAACGCAACCGATGGCCGTTCGTTTTGCCTGGGCCGATAATCCTGAGGAGGCTAATTTGTTTAACAATGAAGGTTTTCCAGCGGTGCCATTCAGGACTGATGCCTGGAAAGGAATTACAGAGGGGAAAAAATTCACCATAGAATAAACGGTTCTGCTTTCGATCCTTGGTAACGTCCATCGGTTACCCGTCAAAAAAGGGCATTAGTCCTTTTAGTCAATAAGCTTTCGATGCTCACAATAAGAGCATTGCGACAATCCGCCATAAGGTCTACACATCCAATCGGTAGATGAGTCCGTAACTTACATCATCAAACACAAAACATTGTTTTGACTCCACAATTCCGTGCTCACGATTCCGTTATCTTCGTAACCCAACTAACTACAGTCCGATGAAATTCAGTCAAGTCAATCCTGGCAAGCATCGATGAGCGCCATTACTCTCCTTAAGTCAAAGACACCTCTAATACTTATCCTTTCCCTTATCACGTTCCTATGGAGTTCATGTGCAAATCGTGCGTGGGTTCCGGTGAATGTCGGCCGGGAGTACGGAAACCCAACGACACCCTGGGTGGTGTCGCACTTACCCGAGAAAAATCAATGGGCGGTAGCACGATCAGGGCCTCACAACATCTTTAAGAAAATCTTGTGCTTTGATTATCGATGCAGGAGAATGATTGGGCGAAGAAAATCATTACGGGCAATCAGTTTCAAGGACTTCAAAAAAAGAATTGCAAAAAATGCAAAAAAAGGAGTTTACAAGAACATGGTTCCCATAGTGCCGGAGGTCAAAAAACAAAATCGTGATACCATCAAAATAAATAAAGACACGGCTCGAATTGCAAAGACGAAACCGCTGCCTGTGGTAGAGACACCTGTTTTGAAGGCGGATAGTTTGATTACTTTAAATGAATTGCTGTTTGAAACAGACAGCTATAAATTGAAAGACGTACACTATGCACAGTTGGATTCCCTGAGCAAGTTTCTGCTTGCTCATCCCGCCCTTGAAGTCAGCGTGGCAGGCCATACCGACAACACCGGAAACGAACGTCACAATGTCACCCTGTCAACGCGCAGAGCAGAGGTAGTTGCCCAGTACCTGATTAACAAGGGAGTCGCAGATGAAAAAGTATTCTTTGAGGGGTTTGGCAGCTCGCGGCCTATCCGGGGAAATGAAACCAGGGAAGACAGGGGCAAGAACAGGCGAGTGGAAATTCTGATACGTGACCCGAAAAGAAAATGACCTTACTTATTGACGAAGCTCAGATTTGAAATGACCGTATTTCTTACCCGACCAAGATATTTAGGAATCTCATCCGGGTAATTTTGAATGTTATTCAAATCTTCCCGTTCCGTTATGTTAATAAGCCGGGTGGCGTAACTGATGTCTCGAGAGAGTTGCTCGCCTTGCTCGACGGTAATCTTCAGAAGTTCGACCTTTATTTCCCTGATTATCTTAACAAAAAACGGGATTGATTTATAGGTTAAGTCGGTATGGTCCTTTACTTCAATATAAAGCTGCTTTAACTTTGTGTATGTCATGCCTTGATCTTGGGTTTAGCTGAAACGTTGATCTTAAACTAACTAAAATTAAGTTGCTTCCTGCTTGGCGGCGAAGAGTTGAAACACAACAGCCAACATTAGCACGACAACACATCCGATAATATTGTAATATAAAAACGCAATCTCTTCGTAGAAATAGAAGTAACAACAAAGGACAACCGATTCCGCGATAACCGCAGCCCAAAACACAGCATTACTTTTTACTTTCTTAACATAGAAAGCGACTAAAAAAATTCCGAGGATTGTTCCGTAAAACAGAGAGCCAACAATGTTTACAAACTGGATCAGGTTCTCTGCAAAGTTGGCCAGCATGGCAAAAGTCATGGCCAACAACGCCCATAACACCGTGAAGAATTTCGAGGATACTAAATAATGACGGGGAGAAGCTTCCCGCTTAACTAATCGCTTATAAATATCCACGGTTGTGGTTGAAGCCAATGCACTTAGCTCAGATGCCATGGATGACATCGCCGCAGAGAAAATGACTGCCAACAATAAACCGATGACACCGTGTGGCAAATAGGTGAGAACAAAATTCAAGAAAATATAATCGGTGTCTTTCACTCGCTTCACACTAATATTTATCCCGGAGGCTACCGCCTCTTTCGTCAGTTTTTTCACGCTGTCTTCTTTTTGCCTGACTACCTGATATTGGCTCTTGGCTATGCCAATTTTCTGCCTGTTGTCTTCATGGATTCCTTTCACCATCTGGTCGACCGCCACTTTCTTTTCAGCAAAGAAATGACTGAAGTTGTTCTCCAAAACTGCGATCCTCCTTCCGGCTTCAGTCTGCCTGGCTTTTTCCAGCAAAACCGTGTTGTGAAAAACGGGAGGTTGGTTAAACAAGTAAAAAACATAGACTAATACGCCAATGAATAAAATAACGAACTGCATTGGGATTTTAAGCAGCCCGTTAAAAATCAAACCCATGCGGCTTTGGCTAAGAGATTTGCCGCCCAGGTAGCGCGCCACTTGTGATTGATCGGTGCCAAAGTAAGACAAGAAAAGAAATGTGGAGGCTAGCAATCCCGACCAAATATTATAGCGGTCGCTCCACTTAAAATCGGTCGTCACAATATTCAACTTGCCGAGCTCGCCGGCAACCCGAATGGAATCAAGAAAGGAAATATCTTTCGGCAGCAGTGAAAAAGCAATGACTCCTGCAAGCAACATCCCGCCTAATATCACGGTCATCTGGTAACGTTGTGTTATGCTAACGGCATTGCTTCCACCGGAAAAAGTGTAAACAATTACCAGAACTCCAATTAATAAAGTGGTAAAAAAAACATTCCAACCCAACACGGTCGAAAGAACTAGCGCCGGTGCAAACAAGGTGATACCGGCCGAAAGCCCTCGTAAAATCAAAAATAAAATTGCGGCCAAAGTACGTGTCTTTAAGTCAAATCGGGTTTCAAGGTATTCGTACGCGGTATACACTTTCAGCCTGTAATAGATGGGCAACATGGTGATGGAAATGATCACCATCGCCAGGGGCAATCCAAAATAAAATTGGATAAACCGCATGCCATCTTCAATGGCTTGTCCGGGGGTAGACAGAAAAGTGACCGCGCTGGCCTGGGTCGCCATAATGGAGACACCGATCATCCACCACTTCAATTGTTGGTCGCCTTTCAGGAATGACTCTATATTTTTTGAACCGCGCGATTTCCAGGTACCGTAAAGAACAATGGCTGCAATCGTTCCGAAGAGCACTATCCAATCGAGTAAACTCATGAAAAGGACCTTGTGATCAGGAAATATAAAATCGCTTGAACTAACATTGCGCCAAGCACAAGGCGATACCACGCCTGCCAAGATTTAAATAGCGGGGGCTTCTCTTCACTCATTTTGCATTAATTTTAACTTTTGAAGAGCTTGGCTTATTGATTTTGCCTACGGATACAAGGTTTGCAAAAAGTTTATAAGCACCAGGCACGCCCTCAGGAAGTTCGCGAAAAAATGAAAGGGAGGTATAGACGTAATGCCCATTGCCATATTTTGCAATTAATAAACTTCCATCTTTGGCGGGCTCCCCGGCATCATTCATGGAGAGCAGCGCTTCATACTCCGGAGCCCACTTCGAAGGGAAATACAACCCCCGCTCTTGCACCCATCCATCAAAATCTTTAGCAGTAATCGCATTGGGATAATTCAATAAAGGATGGTCCGGCTTTAAGATTCTAACTTCACAGTTTTCCTGAGTAACACGGTCACGTGACATCGTCATCGGAAATGGTGAGAATTTATCGGCATCAATCTCCAAGTCAAAATTGTTGTTGTATTGTACAATCAAAGTACCTCCTTCTTTTGTAAAATCAAGTAAGCTGGGCATAAAATGGCGAATCCTTTCATTGGTATTCAATGCCCGAATACCCAGAACAACGGCGTCAACTTTTTTCAAGTTAGCGGGTGTAATCTCTTCATCTTTCATTTCCCAAACTTCGTAACCCATGTTTCGCAGGCTGGACCGGATTTCATCGCCCGCTCCTTTTACATAACCGATCACAGATCCTTCCTTTTTTAAATTAATTCGCAACGCCTTGGAAGAAGCTTTCGGCAACAACGTTTGAATAGGAATATGGTCGTATTGAATCATTTGTGAGGAGCGATCAAACACTTTATTATCCATCGTGGCCTGCACATTGATCGAAGATGTTAATTCCTCGTTTCCCGGTAGGACGTTAAAGGTGAATGATTGCTCTTCCCCTCTCTTTCTTAGCTCAAATTGAAAAGAAGACGGGTCGGATTTCCATCCTGCCGGCAACTTCAGTTCCACCATGCCGCTGCAATTTTCTTTGGCCGATTTTAAAACCACAGTGACCTTCTTTGAGGAATGATCAGGAAACAAATAAACAGGTTGGTTGAGATTGACCAAAACGGGAGGAACGATTTCAAAGGGACGCATCAATTCTCCTTTAACAGGATCAGTCCATTTATAAATAAGCGGACAATGAAGGGTAAATGGTTCATTGAACAAAGAAAAGGTAAACTCAAATGAAACCGCTGGTTGATTTTCGGGCGTACCAATCAAGGATTGATCGTTGACTGTAAACAAACCCTGAGTATGCGGTTCACGCAGCCAATAGGGATCCGAATAACCGGAATTCCCATTCAGGCTACTTTCTGACTTGAACGTCAAAGGCACATTCCTTCTTAGCTCAGACGAAACGGTGCTGTCAAATAAGAGCTTTGAGGCTTTAATCTGCGTCAGGGAAAGCAAGGCATTGCTTCGATTAATGATTTCAAAATTGGTTTTGACTTTCTCTCCCGGCGATGACCAAAAATTGGCCGCCGTAGTTTCAACAAAAAGACCAAGGCAATTTTGAATCAATTCGTTCACCTCAATTTCTTTTCGGGTCTTCCACACGGAAGCTGGGAGAGCCACAATCGCCCCTCTAATTTTTAATAATTGAGGAACAGAGGCCGCGGGATCTTCATCCTTAAATTCTTCGACGGCCTTATCGACTAAGGCTGGAATTTTCTCGGCTCCTTTAATACGAAGCCATGTCGTATTCACCCCATCAAAAATATTTTTATCGGCTTTATCTCCTTTCGCTAATTCAAAATACTCGGGCGCATCTCCCCTCCGGCCGGGCGAGCCAAAACCCTGGCTCTTATGTTGCGTGCGGCTTTCGGCTGCAATTTCAGAATATGATTTTCCCAATAACGTATTATACGTTCCAACATTGATGGTGATCACTCCGGGAGTACTCTCATTGACAGCCTGGTTCCACCAACGTCCTGTATTAACGAATAGTCTTTTCGGCTTCCAAAGCCCGTACTCCCTGGCTTGTTCGGGGAAAAAGATCGAGTCATTGCTTTTATCAAATGCTTCAATGGCTAACATGGCGGAAGCGGTGTGGTGACCATGGCCGGCTCGCTCATCGGGTGGAAATCGAGTGAGGATTACATCGGGCTGAAACTGTCGATAGACGCGCACTACATCGGATAGTATTTCGTCTTTATTCCAAATCTCAAAAGTTTCTTTTGAATTTTTCGAGAAGCCAAAATCATTAGCTCGGGTAAAGAATTGCTGGCCGCCATCTATTCTACGGGCTGACAACAATTCCTGTGTACGGATCAGTCCCAGTTGGTCACGGATTTCCGGGCCGATCAAATTCTGCCCGCCATCGCCTCGGGTCATGGCGAGATAAGCGGTAGCCGCTAATTGATCGCTTATGAAATAAGATATGGCCCTTGTGTTTTCATCATCGGGATGAGCTGCAACATAAAGCACGGAGCCAAGGAAATTAAGTTTCTTTATTTTCAGTTTAATCTCTGAAGAACTCGGCTGCCGAAGAGCCTGGGCAAAGGAGAAAGAATTGCCAGCTAATAGGAAGAGAATGAGCAATCGCATGATCGTTTTTTTTGCGAATAACGGAAAAAAGGTTGAGACCACTAAACGGCCCTAACCAGTACGCTTTTAACAAATTATTTAGAATTGACCATGCCATTGACCGTTGACTGCAAAAACACCATTTGATGAAACTTCAAAGACAATTTTTCGCAGTTCCTCTTTTTTCGATGAAATAAAAAAAACAGTGATACTACTGGGAGTCCGTTTGCTTTTTAAGTCCTCTACAAAACCCATTTGAAAACGGAGCGCAAGACTGGGTGAAGCTTTCTTCTTCAACAATGTTTTGCCTTGCGAGTCTACAGCAATTATTTTTACTTCATCGGATTGGATCTTTAATTGAGTAACGGTCACTGCCAGGAAGGCCCGAAGGCCTTGTTGGGGTTTATCAAGACGCTCGCCATTGCCATCGAATGCGTTGGGATTGTAGCCGGAGGACTTTTCTTTGAACTTTAAATCAATGTTTACCTGAAATTCATCCGACGGTTTGTAAGGAATTTCACCCTGAAAAAGAATGAAGGAGAATAGAAATACGAGTACTTTCATATCAGGATTTCAATCAAGTTAGGCGTGGGAACCTGCGAAAGCAAATTATTCAATTCAAATGCCGCCAGTTGGAGGATTACATCTTTTAAAAGCGGCTCAACGAAGATCAATGCATCCGATCACCCCGAACTTGCAAGCGCTTCATGATCTCAGCTTCCTGCGTCAACAATTCGTGCCAGCGGTGATGCACTTCCTGCGGGTTCCAATACCTTTTTGCCAATGCTAAAAAGATCTTATAATGCCCTGCCTCCGATACCATCAGCTCGTAGTAAAAATTGCTGAGCCCTTCATCATTGATTTCCTTCCAAAGCAACCGAAAGCGTTCACAACTTCTCGCTTCAATCATCGCATTCATCAAAAGTTTTTCAACCAGTTGCTGTTCACGGTTTCCACCCTTCTTTATCAGTTTGCCCAGTTGCTCTATATATTCATCTTTATGTGGGGGCCCAAGCAAAAGCTTTCTTTTTTTTAATTCTTTTAACACGCGGGCGAAATGATCCCACTCTTCGGCAACTACGGGAGTTAAGGTTTCCACCACAGCCTCTTTGTCAAAAAACTGGAGGATCAACGAGATGCATGAAGTTGCGGCCTTCTGTTCACAGTAAGCATGATCTGTGAGGATATCGCCAATATTCTTCTCAGCAATCCCCACCCATCGTGGGTCAGTTGGAAGTTCCAGGCCGAGCACATGCTTTTCCATGGTATTGCTATGGTGAATCAATCAAACAAAATCAATTCAAAACCAAAATCAAGCGTATTCCGAACATTAGGATAACCAGGTGTAGGCATGTATCCCTGCTTGGTAAATACCTGTAGCAAGTTAATGTATTTAACAAAAAACCTTCCTCGTTTAATACGCCCATTCAGAAACACATCGGTTGTCCAAAAAGAAGGGCTGATAATAGCATCCTGAATATAGTATTGCTGTATGGCTGGGTCATAGCCCAACGCTTTATAAGCCGACTTGGCGTGGCCGTCAACACCAAGTTGCAATTGAAGGGCACCCTTGAACGCTAAACCTTCATAGCTAAGTTGAACATTGCTAAACCACGTTGGGATACTTATCGCATTATCTTCGTTGCCTAAGAGCCTTGTGTAGATCACGGTCGGTCGAAGATGAAACCGCCTAAAGAATCGGATATCCATACGCACTTCTGGGGAGATGATCTGCTGGTTGTCGGAAGACTGTTGGGGAATTGCCAATTGTGGTATATCGTTGCGATGAACGAAATAGATATAGTTATGCAGCGCCGTATAGGTTATTCCGGGGGAGACAAACAACGGACCCAGTTGTGCCTTAATGCGGCCGCTTAGTTGGTTGGTGAAAGTATTGTTAAAATTATTGATCCATGTGTTGTACGCGCCATAGTACCCTCGTTGCATAAACCCGGGCTTTGCTAAAGAGCTCTTAAGTTCTGCATCCAACCAAGGTGTTCGCAAGGCGCCATCAATTTTGTAATGACCATCAAGAAGATACTCCGCTTGACCCGAAAGCGTACTCAACGAGTCAAAACGAAATGAGATACGGCTTCCGATATAATTCTCAAGCCCCACCGAGCCAGGGACTTGTCCTTGCAAGTTGACCATGGTATTGCTGTAAGCCCGGGTTTTGTAATAGAAATCATAAAACAGAAAAGCAGCATTTCCCTTAAAGCCAACTTCGTTTTGTGTTACTTGAAAGGTGTTTGCGTCATTCACAAAAGTGGTGTCAGCAAGATTGGTTTGAAATCCAAAATAATTTACGGTCTCGGGGTTAGGGGTTACATGAAACGTATTTACCTGCTTTGATAAATCCAGGGTGTGATAGAATTGTGCTGCCTTAGCGAGTTGGTATTGCTGAAAAAAATGAACGGCCGTTCTCAACTCATCGGTAGAAGCAAAAGAACCTACCCCGGAAGCTAAATTGGCGGAAAGGTGTGGCACCGCCTGAGGATCGAAATAACCCCTATAGGTCGAATCTAATTTTTGTTGAACCCCACCATTTTCAATGGCATGGTGTTTTATCCTTCGGTAATTAATTAATAATTTATATTTCCCATTCTTCGATTCGTACGTCGAATAAAAATCATAGTACTGGCTTCTTACCTGGTAATCGGCTTTCCCTGTACCCTGGATTTGTTTTGTAGCCAGGATCGGCCGGTAATTAAAACCAAAATTCCAACGAGGGCTGATGTTTCTTGTAAACTCAACATGGGTCATTGAACGGCCTACGCCACCCCACACCACATTGATTCTGGCGAATGGCGACTTGGTATTGTAATAGCGAGGTTCTGCTGATTCATAGTAAAGATCATAGACTTTAAAACCGGGAGTCGCGCCAATTGTAGTTGAAACTTGAGGGAAGACAGAGTTAAGCGCAGTACCCACATTTCCGAGGTCTTGATATTTGTTCTCATATTTTCTGACAAAATCCCAACGATGAAGATTAAATATTGCGGTATCCAGTTCTTGGTAATTTTTTTTGTTCTCAAAAATATCCTGTTCGGTAGTGGATAGCGTTGTCTTGGGGCCATACTTTGACGATGCCGAGTCATTGACAATTTTTGATCTTGTACGCTTAGCCGAACTAGCCGCAGGTTCGTTTTTCATCGATTGCTCCACTCTTCTTCTCGAGGGCACGCGAACCGAATCCCGCTTGTTTTGAGAAACAACCTCACTGGCACCAGTACAGATAAGCAATATCAGGATTAAAGATCGGATCGGCACTACTTCAATATTTTTGATGGAGGTTCGGCAAGATGAGTTATGATTTTTTCAGTAATCAATTCATCAAATTCCGCACCAGACTTTAAAAAGTAAGTTTCAATGGGCAAGTAAAACCAAAGGTTCTTCTGAAAAGCTTTACCCAATGCGGGTGAAATCAGCTTTACCATATCCTTTTCTGTAGTAAGCACGGTAGTTGCTGGACTAATTCTATTTTGAATAGCAGCAACATCGTCCGCCGAGTAATGATGATGATCATTAAATCGAAAATGAGAGATTACCCTGAACATTGACGAAACATAGTCTTCAATTGTTTTACTGTTGGCAATGCCGGTAACCAGAATAATGTCTTTTGTAATTTCACGATTTCCTAGGATGGAAACCGGTGCTCCATACCGAATGCCCGAAAAAAAAATCGGTTTCTTCCCGGCATAAGGTTGTAGGGACTCCGAAAATTCGAATTCAATCGTACTTGTAATGGAATTGCATTTAGTTACCACTAAAGCATCCGCCCTTTTGCTCCCGGCACGAGGTTCCCTCAATCGCCCGCGAGGAAGCAAGTGATCTTTAAATAAGGGTTTTGAACAATCCGTGAGCAAAATGGATAACAATGGTCTCACTGCCCGATGTTGAAAGGCATCGTCCAATAAAATCACCTGGACATCCGGCTTTGCCTTCAGCAGTTTCGCAATTCCTTCGACTCGGCTTTCACAAACAACAACAGTCACTTGTGTTCCAAATTTTCGATAGAGTTGAAATGGCTCATCTCCCAGTGTTGTGGCATCGTCATGCATTTCAGCCAATAGAAAACCATGTGTAATACGCCCGTAACCGCGGCTCAAAACGGCAACTGAATAATGACCCCATAGTAACTTCACCAGGTATTCGATCATGGGGGTTTTACCGCTGCCTCCTACACTCAGATTACCCACCCCAATCACTGCTTGATCAAAAGAATATGATTTTTTCCACCCTAAATCATAAAACAGATTACGGCACCTCACAATAATACCGTAAAGCCACGCAAAGGGAGTGAGCAAAATGGTTAGCATGGGTGCAATCTTTTTCTAATTTTGGCCTCAAAAATAACCAATCAATGTCAACGGTAACGATAAAAGATGTAACTGACCATCTCGAAGCCTTTGCCTCACTTTCTTATCAGGAAGATTATGATAACTGTGGTTTACTGACAGGAAATGCTGATGAGCTGGTAAAAGGCATCTTAGTCACTATTGACTGCACGGAAGATGTCGTGGAGGAGGCCATTCTACAAAAGTGCAATCTGATTGTATCACACCATCCGATCATCTTTCGGGGGCTGAAAAAACTTACCGGGCAAACCTATGTGGAACGAACGATCATCAAAGCGATCAAAAATGATATCGCGATTTATGCCATTCACACTAACCTGGACAATAGTTACGCCGGTGTCAATAGGATAATTTCAGAAAAAATTGGATTGACAAACCTAAAAATCCTTCAGCCGAAAAAGGAGACTTTGATGAAACTCGTAACCTTCATTCCAAAAGAAAAAGTAGGAGAGGTAATGAATGCTTTGCACAAAGCCGGTGCTGGAGAAATTGGCAACTACAAAAATTGCAGTTTTCAAATTACTGGCGAAGGAACGTTTATGCCGACCGATAACGCCCGACCGTTCATCGGCCAAGCCAATCAATTGGAACGAATCGAGGAAGTAAGGGCCGAAGTTATTTTTCCAAGACCGCAATCGCAAGCTGTACTTGCCGCATTAAAACAGTCTCATCCCTATGAAGAAGTTGCCTATTACCTCTCCTCACTGGAAAATGAAAACCAGGACGTGGGATCGGGAATGATTGGCAATTTAGAAAACGAATTGGAACCAATAGCGTTCCTACTATGTTTGAAAAAGGTAATGGATTGCACTTCCGTCCGCTATACTTCTCCGGTCAAAAAGAGCATTAAGACAGTGGCCGTTTGTGGCGGAGCAGGGGGTTTCCTTTTACCATTCGCTATTGCTAAGGGGGCAGATGTTTTTGTATCATCTGATTTCAAATACCACGAGTTTTTTGACGCCGACAAAAAAATCATGATTGCAGACATTGGCCATTGGGAAAGCGAACAATTCACAAAAGACTTACTAATAAATGTTTTAAAGAAAAAATTCACTACTTTTGCGATTATTTTTTCAAACACATCCACGAACCCACTAAGTTACCTATAAATAATGGAAAATCAGACAGTTGCACAGAAGTTGGAAGCCTTGGTAAAACTTCAATCCATTGACTCAAAATTAGACGAACTTAAAAAGCTGCGAGGCGACCTGCCTGATGAAGTCCAGGACCTGGAGGATGAAATGGAAGGCTACAAAGTACGCCAAGGTCGCTTTGAAGCAGAATTAAAAGAGCTGGAGGAAGCTATCAAAAAGAATAAAGAAGGCATCAAAGAGGCGGAAAAACTTGTAAAAAAATACAACGATCAGCAAAAAAATGTAAAGAACAACCGTGAATTTGACGCCATTACAAAAGAGGTTGAATTACAGGAATTGGAAGTTCAGATCTGTGAAAAACGGATTAAAGAAGCGAAGGAAAAAATTGATGCCAAAAAAGTTGAGATCACAGCCATCGAATCTCTCATCAGCGAAAGATTAAAGGACCTCGAAAATAAAAAGAATGAATTACAGGACATTCTTGGTGAAAATCAGGAGGAAGAGAAAAAGCTTCTAACGGATCGGGAAAAAGCGACAAAAAAAATAGATGAGAAATTAATGAAGCACTATGACCGCCTTCGTGGAAGTCTTACGAATGGATTAGCGGTAGTGCGTGTCGTACGCGGTGCAGCTGAAGGTTGCAATATCATCATCCCCCCTCAAAAAATTGCGGAGATTCGGGAGAAGAAAAAAATTGTGATCGATGAACATTCGGGAAGAATTTTGGCGGATGTTGATTTAGGATCCATGGAAGAAGAAGCAAAACCAAAAAAAGCCGCTCCGGTTAAAAGGACTAAAAAAGTTGCCTAATTATTTTTCGATAAGGTTGATGAGAAAAGCAGGCCTTACAGCCTGCTTTTTTTTACTGCTTTTAATTTCAGCCCCTGCTGAATCCACTGATCCTGTGTGGCAATTCAGTGATCAAATGCAAAAAGCCTACCAGTTAGTATTAAACCTGCAACCGGATTTAGCGAAAGAACTGTTAAATAAAATCGTAGATCCTTCTCAAGAACTCCATAAAATATATGTACTGAGCCTTGGTGAAACCGTGGATGTGCTCATCACGGAAGATCAAAAGAAATTCGATCAAGTAGAAGCCCATTTCCGGGCGCGACTTCAAGTCGTTGAAAAATTACCCGAGGGTCCTGAAAAATTATTTCTCGAGGCTGAGCTTAATCTACAGCGTGGCTTCAATTTGCTTAACCTCGATCAAAGTTTGAGTGCTGTATTTGCTATTCGTAAAGCTTACAACCTTACCCAGGAATGCCTGAAAAATTACCCGAACTTCATTCCTATAAAAAAAACGAGTGGCGTGATTCAAGTGATGATTGGATCAGTTCCCGATAAATATCATTGGTTTATGAGCTTACTGGGAATGAGAGGATCAGTCGCTACCGGGCAAAGACAACTTCAAGAATTAAGAAATTCAAAATCATCGCTGAACACCGAGGCCACGATACTCTATTTTACAGTCAAGGGCTTCATCAATCAGCAGTTTTCTGAAGCAGCTAAAGGATTTTTGGACTGCCTGAACCAACAACATGAAAATCGGTTGCTGCTTTTCCTGGCGATCAACATGGTGGCCAAAGATTTTCAGAGCGAAAAGGCGCTTGAATTAATTGCCGACCTGGATCAACACAATCAGGGCTTACAAATGTATTACATTGAATATCTTCGTGCAGAAGCCCTGCTTAATAAAGGAGATTACAGCCAAGCCATTATTTCTTATCAAAAATTCATTAAAGGTTATCACAGTCTTTCTTTTAAGAAGGACGCTCACTATAAAATTGGAATTTGTTACTGGCTGATGAATGATGAAGCGCTGGCAAGGAGTTATTTTGAAAAAGCCAAAGCAACAGGACGAGAACAGGCCGATCCGGACAAATACGCCGCTTCTCAACTGGAAGAAAAAGAGCTACCGAATCGGAAGTTATTGAAGGTGCGCTTTTATACCGATGGAGGCTTTTACAAAGAAGCGCGTTCAATTGTACAAACCATACAAACTTCGGAATTAAAAACACTGAAAGAAGAAACGGAATATTATTATCGCCAGGCAAGATTGGCTCATAAAACCGAGGACCTTGCTGTGGCGAAAATCTATTACCAGGAAACCATTCAATTAGCGAAAGAAAACCCCTGGTATTTTGCGCCAAATGCAGCACTGCAGTTAGGATACATTTATCGCGATCAGAAAAATTATTCGATGGCAAAAAAGTATTTTGAACAAGCCATGGCGTACAAAAAACACGAGTACAAAAGTTCAATTGACGGCAAATCCCGCTCCGCATTGGAGCAGCTCAAGTTCGTGAAAGGATAGATTGAGTTTCGGTCGATGTACGCGGAAGCGTAATGTTTTTCAAATGGTCTGTATCGCAGAATTTTTTTACGCTAAACATAGTCCCTGTAAATTCAAGCAGGTATAAGCACAAGTTCGCATGATCAAACATATCCATGCTTTTGAGCGGATAGTTCAACAACTGACATAACAAAATTCTCATTGCCCTTCCATGCATGCTGATCAAAACATTCTCCCCAGGGCGGTGTTGGTTGATCTTGTCGATCACTTTCAATTGACGGGAGGCCACTTCATCAGGACTCTCTCCACCCTTTATGCGTAAAGAAGTATTTCCGGTCTGCCACTCCTTTAACATCCATTGGTAATATGCATCCTCATCAGGCGTAATCTTTTGCCCCTCATTCGTTCCCCAACTGATTTCATTTAGCCCGGGGAGTTGTTCGAAAGGAATGCCCATTTGTATAAATTCAGAAACCGTCTCTTTTGTTCGCCGCAAGGCTGACGTATATAATTGGTCAAAAGGTACTGCCTTATAGGCCTCAAAGAATGCCTTCGCCTGGGCAATGCCTGTCGCATTCAGTGATGAGTCAACTCCACTTCCTTGTACGATACCTTGAAGGTTGAAATCAGTTTGCCCGTGACGGATAATGTAAATTTTTTTGCTGGACAATTTCCTTAAATTTGGCCGCAAAAATAGAGAAATACTTTTTATCAACCGATACAATAGCTACTGCGTCATGATAATATTCAAACCTGAAATCTCGCTTGAAACTTTAAACAAACTATCGGCCAATTCGATGGTCGCACATTTAGGTATTGAATACACGGCTATGGGAGAAGATTATATAGAGGCAAAAATGCCGGTGGATCACCGAACTCATCAGCCGCTTGGGTTGTTACATGGAGGCGCGTCGGTGGCGTTAGCTGAAACGCTGGGTAGTGTGGCAGCATTGTGTTGCCTTGACTCCAGCCGCCAATACCCGGTGGGCGTGGAAATCAACGCCAATCATATCAAAAGTGTGCGCGATGGATTTGTCGTTGGGCGGGTAAACCCGATTCACATCGGAAAGAAAACACAGGTCTGGGAGATCCGGATCAATAGCGAAAAGAATGAATTAATTTGCATCAGCCGAATAACCATAGCAATCCTCGATCGGAAAATATGAGCTTGATCCAAAAAAAAGAGAAAGTAAGCGAGCGGCTATTTATACAAAGCCTGATCCCCCAGGTTGTTGGACACGGCGGTTCATTTTCACTTTGGCGACTGCCGGAGAGTGAAGAGAAGACCTTAATGGTGTGCAACTCGGGTGCTGTGATTCAAGAGGAAGTTTCTCTCGAAGACTCCAAGGCCGGTTTTGCTTTCGCTCCTTTTAATCCAAAGGAGGGCAAATTCTTCTTCAACGCAGATTTAATTTTTCGATTTGCCGGAGATGAGTTAACAGAAGGCCCTGACCTCACCAATACTAAATACACCATTCAAAAGGATGATAGTTCTATTTCAGAAAAGGAAAAGTCAAAATCATTTTACTTCAGGGATAAAGCATCTCATCGGTCACCCCATTTTAAAGATATAGTTCAGGATGCGATAGATCGAATTGAAAAAGGATCGGTTGAAAAAATTGTTCCATCGAAATTCAAAGACGTAGCGCTGCCCGAAAATTTTGATGTTCTGAAGACCTTCTACAGGCTTTGCGAAAAACATCCAAAGGCCTTTGTTTCCCTGGTCTCTTCACCGGATACGGGGACATGGCTTGGCGCATCACCCGAGCTTCTGGTCAGCGTTGAAGGTGACAAATTTCGTACGATTGCATTGGCGGGAACGCTCCCCTATCATTCCGAAATAAATTTAAAGTTCGTAGCCTGGACGCAAAAAGAAATTGAAGAGCAGGCGCTGGTTTGCCGGTACATTATTAATTGTTTCAAAAAGATAAGGGTTAGGGAATATGGCGAGCATGGTCCGCGTACCGTAATCGCGGGAAACCTTTTGCATTTGCGCACGGATTACGAAGTGGATATGAAGGAAGTCAATTTTCCTCAACTCGGCTCCGTCATGTTAAAACTGCTTCACCCTACTTCGGCAGTGTGCGGAATGCCCTTTGAGCCGGCTATTGATTTTTTGCAAACCCATGAAGGATACGACCGGGAATTCTACAGCGGTTATCTTGGGCCGGTCAATTTTGCTGATGCCAGCAAATTGTTTGTTAACCTTCGCTGTCTGCAGCTCTTTGAAAAATCGGCGCGCATTTATGCCGGAGCCGGAGTGACTGCCGATTCTGATCCGCAAAAAGAGGCTGAGGAAGTTGATATGAAAATTCAAACGTTGATTCAACTTATCAATCCATAGGCTTTGCGCTATCAATCCATTTATGACATCGCAGAGCTTTGCGCCCTAAAGGGAGTAACGCAGGCGATCCTTTGTCCCGGAAGCCGGTGTGCTCCGCTTACGCTTGCCTTCATTAACCACAATGACATTAAGTCTCGCACCATTAGCGATGAGCGAAGTGCCGGATTTATTGCATTAGGAATTGCGCATCAATCTCAAACTCCTTCGGTTTTGGTTTGTACCTCGGGTTCTGCTTCCTATAATTTTTCTCCGGCGATCGCGGAAGCTTTTTTTCAACAGGTTCCGTTAATCATTCTCACCGCTGATCGTCCAAAAGAATGGATTGATCAATATGATGGACAAACCATAAGGCAAGAACACATTTTTGGTGCACACGTAAAAAAATCATTTACGCTACCGGAAGATTATGAGCACCCCGATTCAGTCTGGTTTATTCAACGCACAATCAACGAGGCCATCAATCTCTCAAACGAATATCCTAAAGGGCCTGTTCACATCAACGCGCCATTTCGCGAACCGCTCTACCCTGCTAAAAATGAAAAAGTCTCTTTTAGCAAAAACCTTAAAGTAATCAGCTCAACAAAAATGCTGTCCGGCGTGCCGGATGCCGAGATTCAAGAATTAAGAAGAAAGTTGACCGGGTTTTCAAAAGTACTTGTGGTTGGAGGGCAACAAGATTTTGATGACACTACCTGCAAGGCGTTAGAAAAATTCTCAGAGACCCATCATGCACCCGTCTTAGGGGACATCATCTCCAATTTACACTCAAATAAAAATACGATCCGCTATTCCGACACATTTTTATCGGTCTGCGGCAAGGATGTTGAGAAATCACTGCACCCTGAATTACTAATCACTTTTGGCAAATCCGTTATCTCTAAAAGCACAAAAATTTTTTTACGCAATTTCAAGCCGGTTGAGCATTGGCATATACAACCTTCGGGTTCGGCAGCCGATACATTTCAATCGCTGACCAAAGTCATCCATGCCGATCCCGAATATACTTTTAAATTATTCGCTTCCGAGAAAAAGGAAAAAGGGTTTGAGGCACAAAAGAAAGAGAATTTCTTTAGGGTGTGGCAGGCTGAAGAACACCGTACCATTCTTTCCATGGGTAGCTATTTTAAAAGCATTCCATTTTCAGAGCTTGGGTTAGTGAAAGAACTCATTTCCAATTTACCGGCGCGCTGCAATTTGCATCTGGCCAACAGCATGTCGGTTCGCTACGCGAATTTTATTGGTATTGAGTCTGGTAAAAAAGGAATTCATGTATTCTCCAATCGCGGCACCAGTGGGATTGATGGCTGTACCAGCGCTGCTGTAGGTCACAGTTTTTGTAATGAAATACCCAACTTTCTAATCACGGGGGATATGGCTTTCTTCTATGACCGGAATGCCTTTTGGCACAACTATTTATTACCCAACTTACACATCCTTGTGCTCAACAATCATGGGGGAATTATCTTTAATATGATTGACGGACCAGGCCAGTTGAAAGAAGGAGATGAATACTTTGTAACAAAACAAAGGCTATCGGCACGCAATCTTGCTGCTGAGTTTAACTTTGACTATTCGCATGTCGATTCGCAGCAAAAGATGAAGAATGCGCTAAAGGGCTTTTTCGTTTTTGATGGTAAGACAAAAATCCTGGAACTCGAAAGTAGCCAGGAGGGAAATATAACGGCTTTTGAATTTTTTAAACAACAAATCAAATCAGGTTATGGAGCTTAAATACGAGTGGAAGCATGTTACTCAATACCAGGAAATCTTATTTCAGAAATTCAATGGCATTGCCCGGATCAGTATTAACCGGCCCAACGTGCATAATGCTTTCACACCGTTAACGGTCAATGAAATGATCGATGCCATGACCATTTGCCGGGAAGATCCGGAAGTGGGTGTGATTATTTTAACAGGCGAAGGCGGCAAAGCCTTCTGTAGCGGTGGCGATCAAAGTGTTCGCGGTCATGGTGGTTACGTAGGTTCCGATGCTGTACCTCGCCTGAACGTGCTGGACTTGCAAAAGCTTATCCGGTCAATACCGAAGCCAGTGGTTGCTGCGGTTGCCGGCTGGGCCATTGGAGGCGGCCATGTACTCCACGTAGTTTGTGACTTAACCATTGCCGCAGAAAATGCCCGCTTCGGGCAGACCGGTCCGATTGTAGGGAGTTTTGATGGCGGGTTTGGCGCCTCGTACCTGGCACGAATTGTCGGGCAAAAAAAAGCAAGGGAGATTTGGTACCTCTGCGATCAGTATAATGCTCAGGAAGCGTTGGATATGGGACTTGTCAACAAGGTTGTTCCCCTCGATCAATTGGAAGAAACGTATGTAGCATGGGCCAATAAAATATTGAAGAAAAGCCCGTTGGCGATCCGTATGTTGAAAAGCTCTTTTAATGCGGAACTCGATGGGCAGGCCGGTCTTCAGGAGCTTGCCGGAAATGCAACTTTACTTTATTATTTAAGTGATGAGGCGAAGGAAGGAAAAAATGCTTTTATCGAAAAACGCGAACCGGACTTCTCGAAATTCCCTAAATTTCCTTAGCGTAGAATGAATAGTTTTTCTTCGACGACAAGGCTTTTTGCCTTCCGGTTGAAACCGAAAGAGGATGTAAAGAAATCACTCCTTTCCTTTGCTGAAAAAAATAAACTTCAAGCTGCGTGCATGGTTACTGCCGTTGGAAGCCTGGAACAACTTCACTTACGATTGGCCAACCAAAAACAAGGTGATCTGAGAAAAGGGCATTTTGAAATTGTGTCCCTCACCGGAACGTTATCTCTCTCATCCTGTCATTTGCATCTTGCCGTCAGCGATCTTACCGGCCATACGGTTGGTGGACATTTGCTCGACAATAACATTGTTTATACGACGGCGGAAATTGTCCTTGCCCAATTAACGGATCTTGTCTTTCATCGTGAACTAGATCCTACGTACGGATATCAGGAATTAGTCATTACGGAATCGAGCAAAGAAAAATCAAGCTAATGCCCTGGCTTAATCTCAGCGGCCAAGTATTTTCTTTTGATCGGCTTTTAACCGATATCGATTCTGAAAGGCTGGGCGTCTTTGAAAGAACAGCTCTTTCATTCTGCAAGGCATGGCTTTCCGGACAATCAGAATTTACTATCCAAACGTCCGGTTCAACAGGAGCACCGAAACCAATTACTTTTCATCGAAGTCAAATGGAAGCCAGTGCAAGGCAAACCATTAATGCTTTAGGGCTCAAAGCCGGAGAAACTGCTTTGGTTTGTCTCGACACACAATACATTGCCGGACAAATGATGCTGGTTCGAAGTCTGCTCTCGGGAATGAATATTTTACTCGCAGAGCCTTCGTCTAATCCGTTTGCCAAGATTAAAAATCACCGAATCGACTTTACAGCTATGGTCCCCTACCAACTAGATGCTGTTTTAAACGAAACTCCGGAAAAATTGAATTCCCTACGGTGCGTTATCATCGGCGGGGCAACCATCGGCAATCTGCTTAAGGAGAAAATAAAATCCTGCTCCTGCGAAATCCTTGCGACCTACGGTATGACGGAAACCATTTCACACATTGCCTTGCAAGGTCTAAACGGTCTGAAAGCGCAGGAATATTTTGAAGCCTTACCAAACATTGGACTCCGGTTAGACGAACGCGGATGCCTTTGCATCAAGGCGGATTACCTCAAAGAAGAAATTGTGACCAATGACTTGGTGGAACTCACCGACAACAGGAAATTCAAATGGCTTGGCCGAATCGACAATGTGATTAATTCAGGTGGCATAAAAATCATTCCTGAAAAGATAGAATCTGTTTTTGAAAAAATATTTGATCATCATCAGATTAAAAGTCGATTTTTCGCTGCTGGATTACCTCATAACCAATTAGGTCAACAAATAACGTTGATTGTAGAAGGGAATCGTTTTGATAAATCAACACAAGAAAAAATAGTAGCCCAAGCAGGTAAGCAACTTTCAAAGTACGAGCTACCCAAGGAGTTTAAATTCATCAACATTTTCCGGCAAACTACAACGGGCAAGATCAATCGACCTTCTACACTTGCCCTACTTTGATCTACTTTGATCTACACTTCATCCTCCGCAAAAGTAAGCACGTAGCCGTTATTGTCGACGATTGAAAATTCCGTTGCTCCATAAAAAGTCTTGTTTAACTCTGAAATGACTTTTGTTTTGGTTTTAATCTTTTCATGAAAGCTGCGAATACCCTTCAGTTTGATATAAAAAAGCAGTGAACCTCCATCTTTCCGACTGATTTCAGGAAGTACCTCGCCAAGGCTGTTGAACGTTTGAAACATGAAGCTTACTTCGCCATTCTTCATCATGGCCCAATCGTAATCTCCCTTTTCGGGAACGCTCATAATCGTTTCAAAACCCAGTTGCTTGTAGAATGCTATCGTAGCATTCATATCTTTAACAAAAATGTTGGGGGCTAAGCTTTCCATATTCTTTTTATTTAATTGTTATTCAAATTTTTCTTTACCGGTAAGCTCAGGGTGCCCATCTAACTGCTTATTTAATAAGAGTCACCTCACCCCTACTCCTTTCAATTATGAAAGGAGTATTGGGATCGGCTAACCGCTAAGTTATTTTTTTTGATTTTTCTTCAGACTTCAACTGAAACAATTCCTTTTGAAGGTCAAGTACCACACTCGCCAACTGTTCAACAGAAGCCTGAGGCTTTGCTTCTGAATCCGGGAACTGTACACTGATGTAAGCTTTGGCTGACCATGCTTCCATCACCTCTTCCCCGTCCACCTGGTAAGGGGCATACTGCCGGTTATCTGAAACTAAGAAAAGCTTGCCATTTTCATCAAGGTAGTTGAACACGCGTTTGTACACCACTCCTTCATTTTGTGTGACCAAGATGTAGGTCTTTCCGCTTCTGATTTCATTTAGCTTTTCAACATATTCTCCGACAATGATGGAACCCGGTAGCAACGGCAACATAGAATCGCCTTTGATTTCGAAAGCGCGATAAGTCCCCTGTTTTAATATTGGTAGATGGAACCTCGGCAACTCTTTTACGTATTCAGGATCAGCATAGCCGCTGAGGTAGCCAGCGGCAGCCTTTACGGGAACAAATTCAATATTGTCCTTGCGTTGGTTATCAACGGTAACGACCAATACCTCTTTGCCACGATTGTAGGTGAGCGGCGCCTTCGGTTCGGACTTTGTTAAATCCATGCTAATTAATGCTTCCATCGTCAAGCCGAAAAGCATAGCCATTTTTTGTAGCATTTCGGCACGCGGCTCTGCACGTCCCTCTTCGTAAGCTCCAAGCAAAGACCGTTTTATGCCTAACTTTTGAGCAAACTCATCTTGTGTCAGCTGCAATTTCTTGCGAAGGGTTCGGATATTTTCATTCAGGCTCACCATAGTTTTACTTTTTAAAGATTAAGATTCTACCCGATGTGTTTTGTCGTTTGCCAAACGAATAAAGATTGCGTTGTAAATAGCGTTCGGTGTTGGCCATCGCTTTAACATGGCGATCAATTTTTTTGATGATATCGCTAACAGAAGTTTTCGACTCTGCTAATAGATACCCGTAAAACCCGTCAACTAACCCATCGGTTGAAAAGTTGATTTGGAAACGGCCTGATCGGAGTTTTTTGCTTTTGAGCTTTAGTTTCACAGTATCCATTCGCTAAATATTTTAGCTAAATAAACACTATTTCAAGTCAAATGCAAGTAATAAACTAAATATTTTAGTTTTTATATTGAATTCACTGGAAGACAATCTTAAATTTCCTTCTCCATAACAACAGTTTCTTTGCCTTTATATACGATTCTTGCGGCTGTAATCCAGTTGTTTCTTTCATAAAGCCGCTCTGCACTGTTGGTGTATAAATAGATTTTAGAAAAACTGAGATCATTGGCATCGTCTTCAATCTTCTTCAGAAGGAACTCACCGATTCCCTGATTGCGAAAATTTTTATTGCAATACAACATCGAAACCCAGGGGCCATACTTTTTAAACTCCTCATGAACTTTAATTAATCCGACTTTTAGATGAAGTCCACCGGTTGCAATAACCTGATCATCTTTCTTAAGGACCAGGTGAAAGAGAATATCATCGGTTTCTTGTTTGGTCAACCGGTCTATCGTTGTTTCTTTTGGCACTGCCCATTCCTGAAAATACCAATCGGCTATTTGATTGATCAGATTCTTATCCGTGGGATTTAGTTTATAAATATGCATTTGTGTTTTCTCTTAAACTGAGGCGTTATATAGCTCATACCGAAGTCGAGCCGTCTTTTGAAATGAGCAGAACTTAAATTTGCTGCAGCAAGAAACTCTAAATTTGACCGTCGAGTTACCCCAATCCCGTCCTCCCCCACTCCTGCTTCTCCTTTTCACTCCACAACTCCGGAAAGAAAATAATTTTTTGGAAACGTGGCGGCAAATATTTCTGCCAGTTGGTACCTCCGGTGGCCTTGATGTCTTCGGGACTCTTTTGTAAATATTTTGCGGCAGATTTAAAATGCGCCAGTGGCCATCGCACATTAGCGAGTTCGTCCAATTCGCGGAGGCGTGATTTCACTTCTACAGAATCCGGGAAATATTTCAAATAAAGTCTTCTCAAATTTTTGTTGCGATGCTTATCTCCCATTTCTTTAAACCGGCTCATGTATTTCTCTTCAAACTGCTGCAGTGTCAATGTTTTTTTTCCGGTGGCCAGTTCCGTAGCGCCACTTCGCCAATACATCTTTTCGATTTGTTCATCAATCGAACTTTGTTCGTCCACCGTCTCCCGGTCTTTGGCATTGACCAGGTTGTACAAATCGGTCGAGCAAATTTCAATCATCCGGTATTGCCCTGACTGAAACCCGGATGAAGGCAACAACGACATCCTGAATTTTAGAAATTGCTCTTTCTCCAAACCCACCACCATGATTTCAAATGAGTTGACCAACTGCTGAAAATAACGATTGATGCGATCGAGCCTGGTGCACAAAAAATTTTCATCGAGCTGTGAATGATCTACGATCTGTTCAATCTCCCACAATATCAAATTGAAATATAATTCAGTAATCTGGTGATAGACTATAAACACCTTCTCATCCTTAAAACTCGTCTTGGGATTCTGTAAACTCAACAGTGTATCAAGGTGAATGTAGTCCCAATAGGTTAGATAATCAGAATACAAAAGTCCGTCTAGGTAAGACGAAAGGTCTTGTCCCATGGCGGCATATTTTTGCCGGAGTTTTTGAAGTTGTTCTTGCAGAATTGGATCAGTTGACATTAAAATTTTACGTTGTTGTTTCAGGTTTGTGCTTCTTGCTTTGTTCCGTAAATTTGAACCTTTAAAAAGAATAACCCAAACGATATGGCAGTACCTACCGCAGAGGCCCCGACAAAGAAATCGTTGAAGCAAGATCGCTACGAACAACCTGATTTTTACGCGGTTGATGATTTGCTCACGGAGGAGCACAAACTTATTCGCAGTTCGATACGTGAGTTTGTAAAAAAAGAGATCTCTCCAAACATCGAAGATTGGGCACAACGCGCGCACTTTCCGTATGAAATGGTGCGCAAGTTCGGCGAGATTGGCGCTTTTGGCCCGACTATTCCGCAGCAATATGGCGGTGGGGGGCTTGATTATATTTCGTACGGGATTTTAATGCAGGAGATTGAGCGTGGCGATTCTGGCATGCGATCAACAGCATCTGTGCAAGGATCATTAGTGATGTACCCGATTTATAAATTCGGAAGCGAAGCACAGCGCAAAAAATATTTACCCAAGCTGGCCAATGGCGAATGGCTCGGATGTTTTGGTTTGACCGAACCCGATCACGGATCGAACCCTTCGGGCATGGTGACCAACTTCAAAGACATGGGCGACCACTATTTATTGAATGGCGCCAAGATGTGGATATCAAATTCACCCAAGGCTGATATAGCTGTAGTGTGGGCGAAAAATGAAGCAGGAAGAATTCACGGGTTGATTGTTGAGCGCGGCATGGCCGGTTTCACCACTCCTGAAACGCATGGCAAGTGGAGTTTGCGCGCCAGCGCTACAGGAGAGTTAGTTTTTCATGATGTGAAGGTTCCGAAAGAAAATTTATTGCCGGGCAAGAGTGGCTTAGGTGCGCCAATGATGTGCCTTGACTCGGCGCGTTACGGAATCGCCTGGGGCGCGATTGGCGCTGCCATGGATTGCTATGATTCAGCCCGGAGATATGCAATTGAAAGAATTCAATTCGGAAAACCAATTGCGTCGTTTCAACTCGTGCAAAAAAAATTGGCGGAGATGCTCAGCGAAATTACCAAAGCACAGTTGCTCAACTGGCGATTGGGAACGTTGATGAATGAAGGTAAGGCGAGCACGCCTCAGATTTCACTGGCGAAACGAAACAATGTGAATGTAGCCTTGGAGATCGCACGTGAAGCGCGACAAATCCATGGCGGTATGGGGATCACAGGCGAATACCCGATCATGCGGCACATGATGAACCTGGAATCGGTAGTGACGTATGAAGGCACCCATGACATTCATTTGCTGATTTTAGGAAATGAGATAACCGGGATTCCGGCTTTTGTTTAAACTAGACGTAAGACATAAGACATAAGATCTAAGATTTAAGATCAAAGACACAAATTCACAAACTATGAAATCAATTACCTCTCTTATTTCTTTTGCTTTTTTGCTTCTGGTTGCTTGCAATCCCACTCCAAAAGTTGAGCAAACCTTTCAGTATCCGGTTGCCCAAAAAGTAGATTCAGTGGATGAATACTTTGGCGTGAAAGTTTCCGATCCCTATCGGTGGATGGAAAATGATACCGCAAAGGCAACGGCTGCTTGGGTGAAAAGCGAAAACGAAATCACCTTCGGCTTCCTGAACAAAATCCCTTATCGTGATTCCATCAAAAAAAGATTGGAGGCACTTTATAGCTACGAACGTCTAACCGCTCCTTTCAAAGAAGGGGAATACTATTACTATTACAAGAATGACGGACTACAAAACCATAGTGTCCTTTATCGCAAAAAAGGTGAGGACGGAGCACGGGAAGTTTTTCTTGATCCGAATACTTTTTCAAAAGATGGAACAACCCGGTTGGCTGGAGTTTCTTTTTCTAAAGACGGTTCGAGAGTAGGTTTTCAAATCTCCAAAGGCGGAGCAGACTGGACAGAAGCAATCATTATCAATTCATCCGACAAAAAGATTTTGGAAGACACTATTCGCAACATCAAGTTCAGTGGCATTTCATGGAGGGGCAATGAGGGTTTTTATTTCAGCACCTATGAGGTACCTAAAGGAAGCCAGCTTTCTGCAAAAACTCAAAACCATAAACTTTATTACCATCAAGTCGGGACTCCACGTAGCCAGGACAAACTGATTTTTGGCGATGATAAAAATACGAGAAGATACGTTGGTGGTTCCCTCACGGAAGACGAGCGTTTTCTGGTCATCACGGCTGCCAACAGTACTACAGGCAACGAACTTTATATTCAGGATCTGAAAAACCCAGCCGCCAAACTGATCATCGCAGTGAACAATTTTGACAACAACCACAATGTCATCGGGAATGATGGCGAACGTCTGATTATTGAAACCAATTTGAAAGCTCCCAACAATAAAGTGGTAGAAGTTAATTTTTCAAAACCTAATCCTGAAAATTGGAAAGTCATCATCCCTGAAACGGAAAATGTATTGAACACCGGCACTGCTGGAAACAAAATTTTTGCCAGCTACCTGGTTGATGTGAAAACCCAGGTGAAGCAATTTGACTTAAAAGGAAAGTTAGAACGAGAAATAGAATTGCCAGGTATCGGGACCGCCAACGGTTTCGGAGGAAAAGAAACCGACAAAGAAGTTTACTACTCATTCACTTCCTTCACCTACCCTCCTACCATTTTCAAATATGACCTTGCCGGCGGCAAATCAACACTTTATGAAAAACCAAAAGTTGATTTCAAACCGGAAGATTACGAAACGAAACAAGTTTTCTACAACAGCAAGGACGGCACGAAAATCCCGATGTTCATCACGTACAAAAAAGGTCTTGAGTTGAATGGAAGAAATCCAACCCTGCTGTATGCCTATGGCGGGTTCAACATCAGTCTTACGCCCAGTTTCAGTACATCGCGGATTGTTTGGCTGGAGAATGGCGGTGTGTATGCTCAACCGAATTTACGCGGTGGTGGAGAGTATGGCGAGAAGTGGCACCTGACCGGCACGAAAATGAACAAACAAAATGTGTTTGACGATTTCATTGCAGCCGGTGAATACCTGATCAAAGAAAAATATACCTCCAGCGACTACCTCGCGATTCAAGGCGGATCCAATGGTGGTCTTCTCATTGGCGCCACAATGACTCAACGACCTGATCTTGCGAAAGTGGCATTGCCGGCGGTTGGTGTAATGGACATGCTGCGCTATAATAAATTTACAGCAGGTGCAGGTTGGGCTTACGATTACGGAACAGCCGAGGATTCGAAAGAGATGTTTGAATACATAAGGAAATATTCTCCATTGCATGCATTGAAGGCTGGCGCCAACTATCCAGCAACGCTAGTGACCACGGCCGATCACGATGATCGCGTTGTTCCTGCGCATTCATTTAAGTTTGCGGCTACCTTGCAAGAGGATCAAAAAGGAGTTGCGCCGGTCCTGATCCGGATTGATACCAAATCCGGGCATGGCTCATCCAACCTTTCAAAAGCGCTGGATGTAACGGCCGATCAGTTTGCTTTCACGTGGTACAACATGGGTGTGATTCCTCCGCTGGCGAAAAAGGGCATGTGAAAATCACGATGAAATTAAAATTTCGTGTGGGATAATTTGTTATTCTAGTAATTAATCCTGTACATTTTTTTTGTGGTCGTTCCCATAATACTCACCGCTCTCTTTCGTGAGAAGATTTTTTGCATAAAAAATGAAGCAATACGGTTGCCCCTTCCGGTGATGAGTGATGGCGTCTTTCCGATCTTTTTAAAACATTCAGCAACCACATCCTCCGGTGACTGTACTTGGGGACGAAACAGTCCAAATTTTGGATTTGAATTGATATAATTCGGAGTGGCAGTTGCACCTGCGCAGCACGCAATAATGTCAACGCCCTTGCTTTTCCACTCAAACCAAAGACCTTCAGCCAATGTCAAAGCAAAAGCTTTTGTAGCGGAATACAGGGCAATAAACGGAGAGCCTTGAAAGGCAGCAAGAGAAGTCATCAACACAATGCCACCTTTTCCACTGACAACCATTTTGTTTCCAAAATGATGAATCATTTTTAATGGAGTGATCATATTTGTTGTTGCCATTTTCACTTGATCATCCAAGTGAAGTTGCAGGAGTGGACCGATAAAAGGTAAGGCAGCATTGTAAACCAGAAAATTGATTTCAGTAGAGCCAAGTAGATACAGAATCTTCTCTAAAGCATCAGGCTCGCTTAAATCGCAAGAGATACACGTCACCTTAACACCATACTTTTCACGAATTTCAATTGCTATCTTTTGAAGGGGTTGTTCCCTTCGTGCCACCAGCATCAGTTCAAATCCTTTCAGCGCCAAAGCGTATGCATAAGCAGCGCCCAACCCTTCAGAAGCACCTGCAACCAAAGCAACTGAACCATATCTATCGTTGAATTTCACCACCAGGTTATTCCTGACGAAAGGGTTGATAGGGTTTTCTCATGCGGATGAGAACGAGGGCTGGAAAAATAACCCAAGCCGCGTTGGCAAGAAATACGCGGAACAATTCTGGTGAGGCATGCTCCCCATTTACTTCTTCAAAGAGAATGATTGACACATTCGTTAACATCACAGAAGCCCAGATAATGCTGCCATAACGAATCCAGGGTTTACCAATCCAAAAAGCATAAATAGCTACAACGTAAAAAGGACCAAAGAACAGACTGTCAATCCAAATCGTTGCACGCCACCATGCCGGTCTCGCAATGAGTACGGGATCAAAGGTACGGCCATACCAATGCACCAAATCCACCATCCAGGCAGGAGGCCACAACGGATATTGAAAATTGTCAGGATTGGAAATGACCAACTGCTCAACATCGATCATGTAGGTAACAAAGACGAGATTAATAAAAAAGAAAATGATCAGGGCAAAATCAAATGGCCGTTTCTTGAGTGGAATAGATTTCAATTTCATCGTTGAAAAGTTAAAGCTCCAACAAGTATCATGAATTAGTTCACAACGCCGGCCGTGAACGTTATCCGTTGGACAGGGCTCTGCGGATCTGTAGAGTAAATAGTAACTGATTTGTTTTGCGGACCTGTGCGGCCCTGCGTGTTCAGTGAAATCTTTACTAATGTTTCTTGTCCTGGTTTTAGTACGCGTTGACCTGGAGCAATTGTCAGGCAAGAACAATTGGACTGTGCATGGCGAATGGTCAACTCCTTTTTTCCAGTGTTGGTAATCTTGATTTCACGGTCAAGAACCGTTCCTGCTTTTACATTTCCAAACTTTACCACGTTAGCGGAAAGTGATAAAATGGGGGCGTTCGCCAATTCTGCATCTGACAGTTTGGGGAAATACTCTTCGACGGTGGCGTAAACAGAAAATGATTTTTCAGGCATTTCTTTATCATCCGTTTTGAGTTCCACGTTTTCAGAAACAAATCCATATTGGCCTTTCATTTGCGCATCAAAAACAATCTTTATGGGGGCGGTCGAGGAAGGTGCAATCACCCGCGGTGCGATCACGTTGATATAATTCGGCGAGACAATTCCTGAAAAGTGAATTGAATCCTTCGTCGGGTTGTGCATCAAAAAAGAAACTGCTGTCGGAGCCCGGTTGATAAAAACCTTGTTGAGGTTAAATGAGTTTACCTTAAACCGGAGGCTGCCTTTGGCAACGGAAAATGACGATGGGTCTTTTTCGGAGACCGGGTTTACCACATTGCCCTTTATTTGCAACACCAAGGCATTACCGTCCCAATCGGTAGTCACGGCAAGAGTCTTATTAAAATAGCCCGGTCTCCCCTTTGGATTATAACTGGCCTTTACAAATCCGTTACCGCCAGGAGCAATGGGCTCTTTAGTCCAGCCGGGTGTGGTGCATCCGCACGATGCCTTTACAGAAAGTATTTTCACCGGGCGTGTGGTCTTGTTGGTCACAATAAATTCAAAATCGGCAGGCCCGTCTGCTTCTTTGATGTCGCCAAAGTCATGCACTTTTTCACGGAAAAACAAAGGTTCAGCCAATTGGGCAAAAGCAAGTTGGCTTAATACGAATAACAATCCCAACAATTTCATTCTAACCATGGCTAAGAATTCAAGGATTCAAAATTACAAATTAAAGGATTAGTTTGACTGTGTTAATGTGAGTATGTTAGGTGTTTTTGATATAACCGAGAGTTTCGATTTTGAATTGAAAATTTGTAATCTTGAATTTTCAATTTTCGAATTAAACCATGTCAAGAATCTTAACCGGTATTCAAAGTAGTGGCCGTCCGCATCTCGGCAATTTATTAGGAGCAATTATCCCAGCTATTAAACTTTCCAAGCTTCCAGGCAATGAATCCTTTTTCTTTATTGCCGATTTGCATTCACTGATTAACATTAAGGATCCAAAAGTGCGCGAAGAAAATGTACGCGCCATAGCCGCTGCATGGCTGGCTTTTGGTTTTGACGTCGAAAAAAATTTATTGTACAGGCAAAGCCGCATTCCGATCGTGTGCGAGCTGACCTGGTACCTGAATTGCATTACTCCTTTTCCGATGCTGGAGAATGCACATGCCTTTAAAGACAAATCAGGAAAACTTTCGGATGTAAATGCCGGATTGTTTACCTATCCGGTATTGATGACTGCAGATATTATTTTGTATAATGCCAATTTCGTACCGGTAGGTAAGGACCAAAAACAACACCTGGAAATGGCGCGCGATATTGCAACGACCTTCAACAATTTGTACGGAGAAACGTTTGTTGTGCCCGAAGCAAAGATCGAAGAAGATACAATGACCATCCCGGGAACCGATGGGCAGAAAATGAGCAAATCGTACGGCAACATCATCGATATTTTCCTTCCCGACAAAGAGCTTCTTAAGCAAATAAAAACAATCGTAACGGACAGTACCCCTGTGGAAGCCCCAAAAAATCCGGACAAAGACAATGTGTTTGCGATCTACAAATTGATTGCTACTTCGGAACAAGCAGAAACCCTTCGCCAGAAATATTTAGCCGGTAATTTTGGCTACGGCCACGCCAAGCAGGAATTGTACGAACTGATCCTTGAAAAATTTAAGCACGAACGTGAAGCCTACAATCACTACATGGGCAGCGATGAGTTGGATAAAACGTTAAATCGCTGTGAAGAGAAAGCAACGGCGATTGCAACTCAAGTAATTGAAAAGGTAAGAAAGAAGTTAGGGTTTTGTTAATTATCAATTTTCACCTAGCCAACTGAAAATCGACGCATTTGATTTATCGCTCACTCCAAACCACTTCCTGTTTTTCTTTGCCAACGTTTAAAATAATCCGCAATGGGTTAGGTACAATAACTAATTTGGTTTCCTTTCCGGGAATAGAATCCACCTCTACAAAAACACCTTCTGTAGTAGCAACAGAGAACTCATTGTTCGTACCGATATGATAAGTCTTCGCGAGGTAAGCGGTTGGAAAAAGGACATCGGTATCCGGTGAAAGCTTGTCGTGTACTTCTTGCAAAACCTCTTCCAGATATTCGCCATACTTTACGTGCAAGGCATCTTCCAAATCATGCAATTCCTCTTCGAGATCATCATATTTGGGGTTGTTATAATCGATTTTTTTTAGTTCGTTGCGCTTGATGGCGATCCCCTGAATGGCTTTGTCCAACGCTTTCGTGTCCATATTCTCAATTTTTGCCAAGATTGCCAAAAGGTCTTGATTTTAAAAATTTAAAGGGTAGAATGATTAAATTTGCCTCACAAAAAGAGAACTATGGCAGCGGATTTCTTACCCATCAACGGCACCGATCATATTGAATTTTATGTGGGGAATGCCAAGCAAGCATCTTTGTTTTACCAACACTGCTTTGGTTTTGAAGTAGTCGCATACGCAGGCCCTGAAACGGGTGTGCGTGACCGGGCTTCCTATGTACTGCAGCAAAATAAAATACGGTTTGTCCTCACAACGTCGCTGGTGCCGGATTCGGAGATAAATAATCATGTCAAAAATCATGGTGATGGGGTAAAAGTTCTCGCGCTTTGGGTGGATGACGCAGCCAAATCATTTCAGGAAACAATTCTTCGTGGTGCAGAAGTTGCCGGTGAGCCTAAAATCATGAAAGACGAATTTGGTGAAGTGGTTCTGTCTTCCATAAAGACATATGGTCAAACCCTTCACACTTTTGTGGAAAGAAAAAATTATAAAGGTGTATTCCTTCCGGGTTATCGGCCGGTAAGTAATAAACAAAAAATTACTCCTGTTGGGTTGAAACACGTTGATCATTGCGTTGGCAATGTGGAGTTAGGGCAAATGAATAAGTGGGTGAAGTTTTATGAAGACGTCATGGGTTTTAAGTTGTTGATCACCTTCGACGATAAGGATATTTCCACAGAGTATAGTTCATTAATGAGCAAAGTGGTTTCTAATGGAAACGGTTACATCAAATTTCCGATCAACGAACCAGCCCCCGGAAAAAAGAAATCACAGATCGAAGAGTATTTGGATTTTTATCATGGAGCAGGTGTGCAACACATCGCCATTGCCACGGATGACATCATTCATACGGTGACTGAATTGAAAAACCGCGGTGTTGAATTTTTACGTGTACCGGAAGTTTATTATGATGAGGTGAAACAACGCGTAGGTCACATTAATGAAGACTGGAAAGAGTTACAAAAATTAAACATCCTCATTGATCGTGATGAGGAAGGATATCTGCTTCAGATTTTTTCAAAACCGGTGCAAGACCGGCCGACTTTATTCTTTGAAATCATCGAAAGGAATGGAGCTAAATCTTTTGGCAAAGGAAATTTCAAAGCCTTATTTGAGGCCATCGAATTAGAACAAGAATTGAGGGGAAATTTATAAATCAAAATGCCAACACTTTTAGAAACTGCCACCGCCAAGGCAAACCATTGGCTTAACAGTAATATTGATCAAGCCACAAAAGATCAAGTCAAGAAACTTCTTTCGAACCCTGAACCCAAAGAGTTAATCGATAGTTTTTACAAAGACCTGGAGTTTGGTACGGGCGGCTTACGGGGTATTATGGGTGTCGGCGCCAACTGCATGAACCAATATACGGTTGGTTCTGCAACCCAGGGGCTGGCGAACTATTTAAAAAAATCTTTTCCCGATAAACAAATTCAGGTTGCGATCGCTTACGACAGTCGCAACAACAGCAAATACTTTGCGCAGGTGATTGCCAATATTTTTTCTGCCAATGGCATTCTGGTTCATTTATTTTCAGATCTCCGCCCCACTCCGCTTCTGTCGTTTGCCATCCGCCATCTGAAGTGCGATTCCGGTGTGGTGGTTACGGCTTCGCATAATCCAAAAGAATATAATGGGTACAAAGCGTATTGGAATGACGGTGCGCAATTAGTTCCGCCACACGACAAAGATGTCATCAAAGAAGTAACTGCGATCAACAATTTTGATCTCATCCAATTCACACCCGATCCTTCCAGGATTAAATCAGTTACACACGAGGTGGAAGAAACCTACTACAAGGAAGTGATCAGTCGTATTCCCAGAAAGGAAAGCATCCTCAAGCAAAAAAATATTTCGCTGGTCTATTCGAGTCTTCATGGCGCCGGCATCACCATGGTTCCCGAATGTTTGAAGCGACTGGGCTTCGAGAATGTGAACGTCGTTGAAGAACAACGAATTCCGGACGGAAATTTTCCTACGGTTCAATCACCGAACCCCGAAGAACATTCCGCGATGGAGCTGGCCTTGAAAAAAGCAAAAGCGATCAACGCAGAATTGGTAATGGCCACCGATCCTGACACTGACCGAGTCGGTTTTGGAATTAAAAATAGCAAAGGGGAATTTTTTCTCCTCAATGGGAATCAGGGATTTAGTCTGATGATGTGGTTCATTCTTAAAAACCTGCCTACCGGACAGGCAGGCTTGAAAGAAAAAAAGGACGCTTACATTGCTAAGACCATCGTCACCACTGAGCTGGTGGATGATATGGCCAGGACTTTTGGTATTGAATGCTACAACACACTCACCGGATTCAAATACATCGCTGAACTCATGGGTGAACTGGAAGGCAAGAAAAAATTCATCGCGGCCGGTGAAGAAAGTTATGGATACATGGTCGGTGATTTTGTGCGCGACAAAGATGCTGTGAGTGCCTGTGCTTTTTTTGCTGCCATGGCTGCCGCTGCCAAAGATGATGGTCAAACGTTGTATGACTGGCTGCTTCAGATGTATGTCGAAAATGGTTTTTATAAAGAAGGGCTGATCAATTTGGTACGCAAAGGCGCTGATGGCGAACAACAGATCAAAGACATGATGGAAAAATTCCGCAACGATCCACCACAAACGCTGGCAGGAGAAAAGATCGTTCGTTTACTTGACTATAAAACCAGCGTGGAAAAAGAATTAGGTTCCGGGAAGACGAAGCCAATCACTCTTCCTGTGTCCGACGTGCTACAGTTTTATACCGACCAGGGAAGCAAAATTTCGGTTCGCCCTTCGGGAACCGAACCGAAAATAAAATTCTATGTCAGCGTGAAGGGTATCCTTACCTCGAAGTCAGACTATGAAAAAGTAAATGCGAGATTAGAAAACAAGATCTCCGCTATCCGGCAAGCATTGAGTTGAACTAGTAATGGAATCGGGCTTGAATAATAATCAGGCTCTGATTGGGTTTACTTCCTTCTACCCGATAAACTAGTCGATGCTCACGAGTTATTCTCCGTGACCACCATCCCTTTAAATTACCTGCCAGTGGTTCAGGTTTCCCAATACCCCGAAATGGGTCTCTTTTGGTGTCACGAATAAGTTGGTTTATTCTATCAAGTGTGGCTTGGTCATTCGCCTGCCAAAATAAATAATCTTCCCAACCAGTGGGCGTAAATGAAACGGTCATTTAAATGAAAGCTTCCTAACAAGAACCTTTCCGGCTTTTGCTTCCTTCATCCCTTTCATTAATCGCATCGTATTGGCCTGAGTTGAAAGCAAGTGAGCGGTTTCTTTCAGCGACTCATATTCCGACATGGTCAAAACAACAAAACTTGCATTTTGCTTTGGGCGTGAAAGTATTAATATATCCTGATCGTTTTCAATGTCTTGTAAATGCTCTTTCATTCTTTTTCTAAAATCAGTTACCGATGCCGTTTTCATAAAATTGTATTTCCTCGCAAGATACAAAATCTGTACATAAAAACGTACGTAAGAAAAGATTAGTCTTTCTTCATGGCAGTTCTTGCTAAAATTGCCGCCATCCCAAAAAAGCAAAGAACGCCTAAAATTGCAAAGCCATTCTCACCTAAAAATATGTTGTGGCCACTTTCATCTTGACCTGTCAAAACATGTTCAAGGCTGATGGACTGCAATGATTCATAATAAAATACCGAAAGCACCGCTACTACCACACCTGAAATCGCTCCACCGGCAATCAGGCCGGTTGCAAAGAGGTTTCCTCGCCCTAGTTCATCTTCTTCCACTTTCTCTTTCTTTTGCTCAGTTCTCCAATTAATGAGGCCCTTAATTGCACCTCCTACAAAAATGGGAAGCGTAGTCGCTAAAGGCAAATACAAGCCGATCGCAAAAGCAAGCGCCTTGATTCCGCAAAGTTCAAGTGTGATGGAAATAAAAAGACCTACCATAACATATTGCCAATCCAAATTAAAAGATAAAATACCCTTCGTAAGGGTAGCCATCAATGTTGCCTGAGGCGCCGGATATTTAGTGCTGCCAATAGCATGGGTGAACCCTTGGTTGATCAGGTCCTGGGTGGGCGTGTCAAGCACTTTGATAATGATACCGATCGCGAGAGAAGAAACCAATGCCCCGATAAATAAAGCCAACTGCTGATACTTCGGTGTGGCGCCAACTAAAAATCCGGTCTTCAAGTCCTGGGATGTTCCCCCGGCATTCGCTGCAGCGATACAAATTATTCCGCCCACAACCAGTGCCATCGGCTCATACAATTTGCCCGTCCATCCAACCGCAGTAAAAATCAAACAGGTGCCCATCAAGGTGGCAATCGTCATTCCACTGATCGGACTATTGCTCGTGCCGACTAACCCAACAATACGGCTTGCGACCGTTACAAAAAAGAAACCGAAGATAATTATTAAAATCCCCAACAACATCTTTTGAAGGATGCTATCGCCGGGGATTTTAGGAAGGATGGCAATAATTATTACCAGCAACAAACTGCCGATGATGACTACTTTAAAGGACAAGTCACGGTCCGTGCGCAAAATACCTGACTCACCTTTTTCTTTCAGGGAGCCCATGCTTTCACGGAATGAGCTGACAATCGTTGGAATCGTTTTTAATAACGTGATAAATCCTCCTGCCGCTACCGCTCCTGCTCCGATTTGTCGAATGTAGGCAAAGTATAAAGCCGAAGAAGGGTTTGCAAAAGTCTTTGCGATCGGATCCCAATTGCCGCGACCACCGGCCGTAGTAATATCCTTCAAATAGCCCAAGGTAACTAATTGATGAGCCACCTGTTCAAAAGGAACAAGCGTTGCGAGCAAAGGGATCAGCGCCCACCAGGCCAATACAGAACCGGCAACCAACACCCCGGATATCTGGGGGCCAATGATATAGCCAACACCCAGGTACTCCGGCGTAATCTCACCATTGATGGTGGCTGAGGGCCAGAATTTATTTGCCTGGCGTGTAACAAATGCGGGCGTTTCAGCAATCACATGAAAAACTTTTTGAAGCATCGCGTAAGCAAACGCTACGCCCATACCGATAAAAGCAGTTTGCGCAAAAACCCCTCCTTTTTCGCCGGCTTGTAAGACTGAAGCACACGCCGTTCCTTCAGGGTAGGGAAGCGAATCATGCTCCTTCACAATTAAGGATCTACGCAATGGGATCATCATCATTGTACCAAGCATTCCGCCCAACGCTGCGAGTGAAAAAATGGTGAAGTAGTTAAAGTATTCGGCACTGTTGATGTTTCCGTTTTCATCGGCGGACAAAAATAAAAATCCGGGTAATGTGAAAGCTACACCCGCTGCAATCGACTCTCCAGCGGAGCCCGTTGTTTGAATGATGTTGTTTTCAAGAATCGTTGTCTTGAAAAGCTTTCTGCCAAGCGTAATGGCAATCACCGCGATTGGAATGGATGCCGTTACCGTCAACCCTGCTTTAATGGCGAGATAGGTGGTGGAACAACCGAATACAATTCCGAAGAAGCATCCAAGCAAAACAGATTTGATCGTGAACTCGGCAATATTTTGTTCGGGGGCAATGTAGGGTTTAAAGTTTTCAAGTGATGCCATAGCATTTTTGTTTAACGGATATCTCCCATTAACTTCTTAAGAGGCTTGCTGATTACTAAAACTACAATTGCTGCGCCCAGCAACCATTTCACCATCACACCAAACAGATCTACCAAAAGTTGAGGGTTTGCCGTAATCGCTTTGTCATCAAATTCGCCGCCAAAAATTCCTGCCGATAAATTACCGAGCGCAAGAGACATAAACCACACACCCATCATCTGACCCAATAGCTTCTTTGGAGAAAGTACGGAAACTGCACTGAGGCCAATGGGGTATAAACATATTTCACCAAACGTGTTGAAGATATACGTGACCACCAGCCATGTGGGCAACGCTTTGCTCCCGGCCACAATAACCATTGAGCCACCCATCATTACAACAAAACCTAAGCCCATGAAGAACAGTCCGAGTGAAAGTTTGATGGGTGTAGCAGGGTTTAAGTTTCGTTTGGCAAGCCAAACCCAAAGCCATGCAAAAACCGGAACGAATATAATCACAGCTCCTGCCGGAACGGTCTGAAACCAGCCAGCAGGAAATTCAAAACTTCCGATAAAACGATTCGTATATCGGGCAGCAAATAAATTCAGGGAAGAGCCTTGTTGTTCATAACCTGCATAAAACATAGCCGATGCCAGAAAGAATACGGCGATCACTTTTATCTTATTCTTCTCCGCTTTGTCCAGGTTTTCAAAGAGCAGCACAGCGGCAAAATAAAGTATCACGCTTGCGCCCATGGCATAAAATGAAACCCTGGCCACCGCTACAGGGTCGATGGTAATTGTTCGTGTTAATAAAAGGGTAATGAATAGCATTAAAAGCAATCCGAAAATGACGAGACCAATTCTAAAGTTCTTTTCCTTCTGGCGTTGGAGAAGAGGGTCAGAAAGTTTAGCCGGGCCAAGACCTGCATCACCAAGGCTCTTCTCGGTAAATTTATATTGAATTACTCCCAAAAGCATTCCAATACCTGCGGCGGCAAACCCGTAGTGCCAATTGATATTCTCGCCCAAATAGCTGGTTATCACCGGGGCGATCGTTGCACCAATATTTATTCCCATATAGAAAATGGAGAAGCCGGAATCTCGCCTGGCCTGATCGGTGATTGGATAGAGTTCACCGACCAGGCTACTGATATTAGGCTTGAGCAAACCCGTTCCCATTACAATCAATAACAAGCCAATAAAAAAAGTTGACGTAAACGGGAATGCCAAACAAAAGTGACCGAGGGTAATCAGGCAACCTCCATAGAAAACAGATTTTCTTAATCCGAAAAATTTATCCGCAAGCCACCCGCCTGGTAAAGCCAATAGGTACACAAACATCGTGTACAATCCATAGACTGCTCCGCCCGTTTTTTCGTCAAGCCCCATCCCGCCTTTCTCCAAGGAAGCGACCATAAACAACAACAAAAGCGCTCGCATTCCATAATAACTGAACCGCTCCCACATCTCCGTAAAAAATAAAGTTGCGAGACCGCGCGGGTGACCAAAAAAAGTTTTATCCGGATCCATCGGGTTTAGTACATTCGTGTAATCCGACAAAGTACTTGTATTAATCTACAAAGTCAACGATTGAAATTCCTTCGCTTTTACCAAAACATCGGCAAAACTCCAAAATAAAAAACCCGGTCAGTGCCGGGTTCATTTGAAGCGTTAAGGGGTTAGCCCTTTTTCTTTTCCTTCGGTTTTTCCTTGCCATCCTTACCTTTTTTCTCATGGCCTTTGGAATGCTCCTTTTTATCTTTCTTTTCTTCCTTTGGTTTCTCGGTTTGAGCTTTAACCAATACCGATGCGCTGAAAACCAAGATCAACAGCACAATCATTTTACTCATTGTTTTCATAAGTGTTAGATTTTTAATTTTTTGTGTTAGGAAAGTTACTTTTTTTAGTCAGATTTTAAAATATTTCTCAGGAAAAAATTATCACACTGTTTCTTCAAAAGGATAAATTATTCCACCTCCGGTTCAACGCTCCACTTTTCCGGTGAGCGCCACAAACTGGATAGTAACAGTTCCCTCATAAAAATGAATTCCTTTGGCAAACGGTCATACATGCGTCCAAAAAGCTCGGCATGCGAAAGCAACTCAACTTTCCATTGTTCTCGATCAATATGCATGATTTGATCAAACTCATGTTTTGTAAAATCGAGACCCGACCAATCTAGATCTTCATAGTGAGGCATCCAGCCAATGGGGCTTTCCACAGCATTTGATTTGCCTCTGACCTTCTCCACCACCCATTTCAACACGCGCATGTTGTCACCAAATCCCGGCCAAATGAAATTCCCTTTGTCATCCTTGCGAAACCAGTTCACACTAAAAATACGGGGAGGATTGGGGATATCGCGGCCAAACTGAAGCCAATGATTAAAATAATCGCCCATGTGATAGCCACAAAACGGCAACATAGCAAACGGGTCGCGCCTTACTTTTCCAATCTCTCCGAAGGCCGCTGCCGTAGTCTCTGAACCCATGGTTGCTGCCAAGTAAACTCCATAATTCCAATTATGAGCCTGATAGATTAACGGGATTGTATTGCTTCGCCTTCCACCAAAGATAATGGCGCTGATCGGAACGCCATTTGGATTTTCCCATTCGCTGTCAATACTAGGACACTGCGATGCGGGGGCAGTAAAACGCGAATTCGGATGTGCAGCAGGTTTGCCCAAAGCAGGATCATACTTCTGCCCTCTCCAATCGATCAAGTTTTTAGGAACTTCTTTCGTCATTCCCTCCCACCAGACATCGCCATCCTCCGTAATAGCAACATTGGTGAAGATCGTATTCTTGGTAATCGTCAACATTGCATTTGGATTGCTTTTGAAATTAGTCCCCGGAGCCACACCAAAATAACCAGCTTCCGGATTTATCGCATACAATTTTCCGTCTTTGCCAGGCTTTATCCATGCGATGTCATCACCAACCGTTGTCACCTTCCAACCTCCAATTTCTTTTGGTGGGATGAGCATGGCAAAATTCGTTTTGCCGCAAGCGCTGGGGAATGCAGCCGCAACATAAGTCTTTTCTTTGTCAGGGCTTTCTACGCCAAGAATCAGCATATGCTCGGCAAGCCAGCCTTCCTCTTGCGCAATGGCAGAGGCAATGCGCAACGCGAAACATTTTTTTCCCATCAGCGCATTGCCTCCATATCCCGAGCCATAGGAAACAATCGACCGTTCCTCCGGATAGTGTACAATATATTTGGTGGAAGGATTGCAGGGCCACTTTGCATCAACCTGACCAAGTGAAAGTGGCGCGCCAACGGTATGAAGGCATTTTACATATTCTCCATCCTCGCCGAGTTCATCGATCACCTTGACGCCGACCCGTGTCATGATATGCATGTTCACAACGGCATACTCAGAATCTGTAATCTGAACGCCCGCGTGTGAGAGAGGGGAACCAAGAGGCCCCATGCTGAATGGAATGATGTACATCGTACGCCCTTTCATACATCCGTTGAGCAGCCTCCGCAATGTCTCCTTCATTTCGCGAGGTTCGACCCAATTGTTGGTAGGGCCGGAATCTTCTTTCGTTCGGCTGCAAATAAAAGTGCGATCTTCTACCCTGGCAACATCGCTGGGGTCTGAGAAGCAGGCAAAACTGTTTGGTCGTTTACTCTCATTAAGTTTGATAAATGTCCCTTTCTCCACCAGTAACTGGCACAGCCTGTCGTACTCTTCGGTTGAGCCATCGCACCAATGAATCTGATCCGGTGTGCATTGTTTCGCAACTTGCTGAACCCAATTCTGTAATTCAAAATGGCTTATGGAATAGGCAGTCTGCTCTTTCGTTTCGGTCATAGGTTTCAATTTGACCGAAAGATAAAAAAATGATTTCAATCGATTGCGAAAACTATTTTTCGGTTAACCCGACAGAATAATCAACGGTCTTCTATTCGATTATTGATTTAATATTTTGCGAATCTGCCTTTACACTTTCGATCGATGTGGCTGGGAATGTATCATGCTCGATGTAAAAATGTTTAAAGCCCGCTTCATTTGCTTTGGCAAAAATGGCTTTGAAGTCGATGGTACCTGTTCCTACATCGGCATTGAGTTTACGATCATCTTTGCGCATGTCTTTCACATGCCATTGCGGAAAACGTCCGGGATAAGTAGCAAACAATTTAATTGGATCGTGATTGGCATAAGTTGTCCAGAAAAGATCTAACTCCATGCTTACCGATTTAGGATCGAGCTCTTTCATCATCAACTCATAAGGAACCTGACCATCGATTGGCTCAAATTCAAAATCATGATTGTGATATCCAATCCGGATTCCATACTTGTTGCAAATCTCCGCATTCTTGTTGATCAGCTCGCAGACTTTCTTATAATCATCCAATGTTTTGCGTTCATCTTTTTGAAGATAAGCAATCACCATATTTTCTTGCCCTAAAACTTTCGCATCACTGACAGCTTTCTCCCAACCGTTCGTCAAGGTTCCAATCGCTGCGGGCCTGTTGGGTGCGCTGATCAGGCCGGTTCCATAATGACCACTGGGTATCGTCATTCCCAAGTCTTTCACCATCTTGGCAAACTCGGCTACCGGTTTTCCAAATACTTTTCCATCGTTATAACCGAATAGCTCTAGTTCCTGATAACCAAAATCAGCCACCTGTTTCAACGTGCCTTCAACATCTTTGAAAATCACATCGCGCAGGGAATATAATTGCAACCCTATCTTTCTTTTTGGGCCGGCAAAGGCAAACGATGGGATAAGCACTGCTGCGGAAACAGCGGCTGCGGTTTGAATAAATTCTCTGCGTTTCATGGTTTTTGAATTTATTTAAAGGTAATCCCTTTATTCAAAAGATAAAATGATTTTTATGTCAATGGCAAACTCACATTAACTGCGCCGTAATAATTTGAATGCGTGAGCTATTCATTTCGCAACATGCCCAGAATGCACCAAGCATGCCGAGTGGTTCGATAGCGAGGGCTGACTCCGCTTTTCCAAAGTTTGCTGCCCCCCATCCAAAAGAAGTAATGATGCCAGGAACTTCTTTCTTCGCCCATTGTTTTCACAGATAAACAGGGTAGGCTTTTCCACCCGCAAAAGATGGATTGATCATGAAAGCCGCCCCACACACTATTGAACGCTTTCACAACGTTGGCTTGAGGTAGAAGAAGAAAATTCCTCAGTTTAAAAATATCAACAAATTATTTTTCGTCCGCTATCTCAGAAAGCAATCCTTGAATATCCTGATCGATTAATTTTACGGTGGCTTGTAATTGATTGATCATGTTTGCGCGAAGCTTTAACTCCCCGGCTGTATAAGCACCTCCATCACTCAACAATAATTTAATTTTTTTATCCATTTTCTTTTTTGCCGGCTTTAGTCCTTCAAAATCTTCCCACCGTTTTCGCATATAATACGCTACGGAAAACTGTTGGCTATTGCTGAACATCGGATGAGTCAGCATGTTCCAAACCATCACCGGGTAATCCTTCGAATGCTTTGGAGAAAACCAAACGTCTCGCAATAAATTGCGCGGATGGCTGAGATTTATTTTTCGGGTCGATGAAAGTGAAATCAATCCCAATACGGCACTGCTGAAACCTCCGGTGATGGCCGCTGCTTTCGAGTCATTTCCGGAGAGAAGTGCGGATACCACGCCGCCAATCGCGCCCGAAACGATGGAAGCTACCGTCAGGTTCTTGGTTTGGGTCCGATCGATTTTATCCAGGTACGCACTAAGCTGGTCGGCGCGTTCACCTTCGCAATCCAATTCGGCAGCCACGCTTGCCACTTGCGACCTGAACAGGCTGATTCGATTGATGATCACTTCCTTTTTTTCTATCACCTTAATTCGCTGAACTGCCCCAGGGTCGTTCTTCAATTTATTTTTCTCTTTTTCATAGTCATTAATTGGAATAAGCAAGCCGGCAGAGTTGGCCACCATTAAATTATAGCTGCTGTATCGCTTCGAAAGAACCTGAATAACAGAGTCCGCCGGATCTGTCCATTGAAAGGAAATCGTGTCGTATGGATGATTCGGGTAACACGCCGCAAAATGAGAATAAGGATATTGTTTTGGCGAGCAGTTGAGCAGCAGCAAAAAAAGAATGGCGAACATTAAATAGCTCAATTCTTTCTTATGGTTTCTAATATTCATGCTGAGAAGTCCTGTTTCCAAATGTAATAATCTGAATTTAATCACGCTTTAATAAATTTACATTTTATGAGTTGCCATGGGTTATGTTGATCGGACTGATTTCAGACACACACAGTTTTCTTGACCCCAAAGTTTTTGATCATTTCAAAAACGTGGATGAAATCTGGCATGCCGGAGATATTGGCGATGAATCGGTGATGGAAGACCTAAGAATGTTTAAACCGCTGCATGCTGTTTATGGAAATATTGACGATCGGAAAATACAAGCTGCATTTCCCGAAGACCTTTGGTTTGATTGCGAGGGTTTTAAAATTTGGATGACGCATATCGGTGGTGCACCGCCGAGTTATAATCCTCGTGTGAAAAAGGTTTTAAAAAATCGGATTCCGGATATTTTCATTTGCGGGCATTCCCACATTCTAAGGATAAAGAAAGATCCGAATTTCAACAACATGCTTTACCTCAACCCGGGAGCAGCCGGCAATCATGGTTTTCACTTGGTGAAAACTTTACTCCGTTTTGAATTAAAAAATAAGGGAATCAAAAAAATGGAAGTGATTGAGCTGGGGAAAAGGGGGCAAATCAATTAGTCAATTCTCGATTTGTCAAATTATTAATGTTGTGTCAGAAATAACGAATGGGTGGTCAGTTTCGACGAGCTCAAACTGACAAATAATTTAAAAAAAAAGCCAATGGTCAAATCCATTGGCTAATTTGCACATTGGCAAATTGAAAATTATTTTTTCATCTTCGCTTTAAATTCTTCTTTGATCTTTTCAATATCAACTGCTTTTGCAACCGGTTTGAAGTTTTGAACTTTCAAATCGGTCCTTCTGCGGGCAGCTTTGGCTTTATCCTTGCGGTTTTTTCTTTTCAATCGGGTAACTGACATAGCTTTAATTTTTTAATTCGAGCCGCAAAAATAACGGTTATTCCCGGTATTGCAAGCTATGGCCTCTTGCTAATTAAAACTTGAAAGCAAATCCCAAACGGGCATTCGAAGAGCCCAACGCTCCCAATTCCAAAAATCCACCCACTGCCCTGCTAAAATAATACCTCGCCCCTGCATGGATGCCGAGAAAAAGCCCGCTGCCATACGTGTTGCCGAGGGTTGGGCCGATATAATTATCGCCCCACGAAAAAGAACGATATCCCAGGCTTGCACCGGCATAGATATCAATTTTTTCATTTCGCAGATTCAGGAGCCGGTTAAAGTGATACGATCCGCGGCCACCAACATAGACAGCTGTAAATCTGCCATACCCGGTATAGTTGTAAGAAAGATAATCCAGACCTCCGCCCACGCTGATGTCATCGGTCACACCAATTTCAAAAGAAGAACTGAGCGGAATGCCTCCGGTGTAGTACGAGTTAAGACCAACCCCCAGGTTGAGCAACATGTCGCGATTTTTAAACTGCGCCTGTGCCTCTGTAGAAATCGAAAACAATCCTCCCAAAAGAACAACGCTCAAAATAATTTTTTTCATGGTTTGTATTTGTTAATTGTAGCAAAGGTACAACACTAAAAATTTCCTTTTCCCGAGTAGTCGGTAGAACGCATTCATAAGCGATAAGTGATTAGTTTTGTGCATGGAAAAAGTTTCTCTGCCCAAAGGCACCCGCGATTTCGGCCCCGCCCAGATGGCCAAGCGACAATTTATTATTGACTCGATCAAAAAAGTATTTCAGAAATACGGATTTCAACCGTTGGAAACCCCTGCCATGGAAAATCTTTCGACTCTTACTGGAAAGTATGGAGAGGAGGGCGATAAATTGTTGTTTAAGGTTTTAAATTCCGGGGATTTTCTTAAAGATATAGATGACTCAAGACTCAAGACTAAAGACTCAAGACTTATAACAAGTGAAATCTCCGAAAAAGGTCTTCGCTACGATCTCACTGTTCCGTTTGCTCGCTATGTGGTAATGAACCGGCACGAAATCACTTTTCCTTTCAAGCGGTATCAAATACAACCCGTGTGGCGTGCTGATCGGCCGCAGAAAGGTCGTTATCGTGAGTTCTATCAATGTGATGCTGATGTCGTCGGAACGGAATCGTTGGTGTGCGAGGCTGAAATAATTTTAATGATCAAAGATGCTTTTATAGCGTTGGGCATTGAGGATTATTCTATCAAGATGAATCATCGTGCCATCCTCTCTGGTCTTGCGGAGGTCCTTGGAGCAGGTGAAAATGAAAGTGCTCTCTTTGTAGCAATAGACAAACTCGACAAGACTGGCGAAGAGAAAGTAAAAGAAGAATTGAATGCCAAAGGATTTAACGAAGCTGGCCTGATTTTGCTTTTCGAAATTCTCAACTTCAAAGGAAACACGCAACAAAAAATTGATTTTCTTTCTCAAAAATTTTTGACATCAGAAAAGGGTAAGAAAGGGTTGACAGATATTAATGAAGTACTTTCGATCCTTAAAAGTTTCGGGGCCAAAGCCGATCATGTTGAATTTGACATTTCACTTGCCCGGGGGTTGAGTTATTACACCGGCTGCATCGTTGAAGTAAAAATCAATAACGTAGCAATCGGCAGCGTCAGCGGCGGTGGTCGATATGATAACCTCACGGCCGTTTTTGATTCTAAAGAAAAAAGTTCCGGCGTTGGTTTTTCCTTCGGCATTGACCGCATTTACGATGCCATGGAAGAGTTGAAAATTTTTCCTAAAGATGCCACTGCCGCTTCCACTGTTTTGGTCGCCCATTTAGATGAAGAGAGTTTTACCTACGGGTGTAAAATCGTCCAGATGCTTCGCAACAATGACATTGCCAGCGAAATCTATCCGGAACAGATCAAGATCAAAAAACAACTGGAATATGCCGATAAGAAAAAAATTCCGTTTGTTATTGTCATTGGTTCAGAAGAAGTAAAGACGGGTTTGCTTACCTTGAAAAAAATGGAGTCGGGTGAACAGCTGAAATTGTCGTTTCAGGAAATTGCCAATGCCATGCAGTTGTACAAGTAACCTCTTGTCGTTTCAGAAGTTTAAAAATCAATTTATATTTTGAGTCATCTACACACCATCCGTTCGCAAAACCTCACCTTTGTCGATCTTCAAAAAATCCTGACACTCGACTCGCAACTTTCTTTGTCGGTAGACACTGTTAGCAAAATCCAACGCTGCCGCGAATACCTGGATAAAAAAATCGCCTCTTCCGCCGAGCCCATTTACGGCATCAATACCGGCTTTGGTTCGCTCTACAACAGGAACATTCCAAAAGATCAGCTTGAAAAACTTCAGGAAAACCTGGTGATGTCGCATGCCTGCGGCATGGGCGCGGAAGTGCCTCCGGAAATTGTGCGGCTCATGTTGTTTCTAAAAATTCAGTCGCTGGCTTACGGTCACTCCGGCGTTCAGTTGGAGACGGTGGATCGGTTAAGGCAAATGTTTAACCATGCCATTTTGCCCAGAATTTATCAGATGGGTTCACTGGGTGCCTCGGGCGACCTGGCGCCGCTGGCACATCTCTCCTTACCGTTGATTGGACTGGGTGAAGTTCAGTTTCAAAATAAAATCGTTAAGGGGGAAGAAGTACTGAAAATAATGGGCTGGGAGAAACTTCATCTTAAATCAAAGGAAGGACTGGCTTTGCTCAACGGCACACAGTTTATGAGCGCTTATGGAGTGTGGTGTTTGCTGCACGCCAACCGGATACTGAAGCTGGCCAACATTATTGGCGCGTTGTCATTGGATGCTTTCGATGGTCGCATCGAGCCCTTTGACGAGAGCGTCCATCGCATCCGTCCGCACGCGGGTCAAATCAACGTGGCTGCCGAAATCAAAAGGTTATTATATGGCAGCACGATCATCGCACAAAATAAAAAACATGTTCAGGACCCCTACTCTTTCCGCTGTATTCCCCAAGTGCATGGTGCGAGTGACGATGTTGTTGAATTCGTTTCGCGAACCTTCCTGACAGAAATCAACAGTGTAACCGACAACCCCAATATTTTTGCAGAAGAAGATAAGATAATTTCAGCCGGAAATTTTCACGGGCAGCCTTTAGCCCTGGCGTTGGATTTTTTGTCTATCGCCATGGCGGAGATCGGAAACATATCAGAGCGGAGAACCTACCAATTAATTTCGGGTTCACGCGACTTACCGAATTACCTGGTGGCCAATCCCGGTATTAATTCGGGATTGATGATTCCTCAATATACGGCCGCATCCCTGGTAAGCCAGAATAAACAACTTTGTACACCGGCTTCCGTGGATTCAATCGTGTCAAGCAACGGTCAGGAAGACCATGTGAGTATGGGCGCAAATGCGGCTACAAAAACGTACCAGGTCGTTAATAATATTTATTCAATCTTAGCCATTGAATTAATGACGGCAGCACAAGCCTTGCATTTCAGAAGGCCGTTAAGAACTTCACCTTACCTGGAGAATTTTGCAGATACTTTTCGACAGCAAGTTCCGTTTATAGAAACAGACCGATTGTTGCACAATGATTTGATAACCGCCGAAAGTTTTCTAAAAGCATTTAATTTAGAGGAGTGAGAAAGTTTTTTCTTTTCGGGGGGTTCTTTTTTTTCGCCGTAATGGTCAAAGCACAGTACACCAGTCGCCTGGGTCGCTTTCAGGTTGACCAAATCAGGGGATGTGCCCCCTTCACCATAAACATTTTAAGTACGAACCTCATGACCACCGGGGAATGCACGCCAGGCTCTCCTTGTATTATGAGTTTTGATGGCACAACCAATTGCCCGCCCAATTCCAATTGCCAAAATATAATTCAGTTCACCTACACAACTCCGGGCACGTACAAACTTTCCGTGTTGTACCAGAGCATAGGTTCGGATGACATCACGGTTGTCGTTGACCCCAACATTGCACCGGCATTTGAGATTTTTACCTGCGCTGGATCGAAAGTTGAAGTTGACATCACCGACAATACGTACGACTCCTACGCCATTGACTTCAACAAAGATGGAATCGTTGATAGCACCATTCCATCAGGGAATAATCAGGTGGCTACCTTTGCGTATGCAAGTCCCGGCAATTATAATATCAGCGTTAGAGGAAAAAAATTGAATGCTTCTAATAATTGTAATGCTACGGTTCAGCCCTTTACCGCCATCGCGACACTCCCAACGCCATCGATCAGTAAGTTGACGGCCATTAGTGTCGATACGCTCAACCTAAATTTCACCCCACAAACCAATATTGAATATCATGCCAATATTGCTTTCAACGGTATCACTAACTTTCAACAATACAAAACGCTGTATGGTACCAATTCATTAATCGTTCCTAATCTTGCCTTGGATAAAAATTATTATTGTTTTGAGCTGAGTTCTTTCGATCCTTGCGCTAACACCAACACGTATTCAACTCCTGTTTGCAGTCAGGATTTTAGTTTAACGATCGCCAGTGGTGTAAATCAGTTGTCGTGGAAAACTTCAAGCCTTGGCATTTCCAGCATTCAGGTTGTAAGGACTGACTCAAAAAGCAAATCATTTTCTTCGTTGAGCGGGTCGGCAACATCTTACAACGACACGGCGATTGTTTGCAAAACCAAGTATTGTTATCAGTTGGTAAGCAACTATCCAGGAGGTGTAACCAGCACTTCCTTGCAGCTTTGTGGAACTTCCTTTCTAACGGGTACTCCGGCAGCAATCAATAATACGAGTGCGGTTGTGGGCAACAGCAATGTACAGGTTACTCTTACCTGGCTTCAACCCCCAACTTCCAAAGCAAGTATCTATCGCGTTTTTAGATCGCAAAACTCCGGTACATACATTCTCAAAGATTCCACAAAAACAAAACAATACACCGATGCTGATTATTCGGAAGGATATCATTATCAAATCAACTACACCGATAATTGCAATAATGCCAGCGCACCCAGCCTTCCGTCCTACCCTATCCAATTAACGGGAACTATTAATGAAATGAATGATGCCATTTTACAATGGACTAACTACAAAGGATGGAACAAGGGAGTAAAGTATTATACCGTGCAGCGCTTCAATGCCAACGGTCAACTTATTCAGTCGGTTAATGTAGGAACCGATTCAACCTACACCGATAATCAGGTGGATGCCGTGAACCAGGTTGTATTCTATAAAATAATTGCAAACGGGGTGGAGGTTGGTGTATCGGCTTCCGTTTCAAACGAACTTAAGATTACGAAGGAAGTGAACCTCTATTATCCGACCGCCTTTAACCCTGAAAGCAAGGCGGCACAAGTAAACAGGACCTTCATCGTAAGAGGGCATTACATCGCAAAACTAGATTTGCAAATTTTTGACCGATGGGGAACCATGGTTTTTTTTTCCGATAGCAATGAAGCCTGGGATGGCAAACAGAACGGCATCAACATGCCCGTTGATACTTACGTGTGGACAGCCGAAGGGACAGACCTTACTGGAAATGCTTTCAAGAAAGCGGGAACGGTGTTACTGATTAGAAAGTAGCTATCGACCACGGTATCAAAATTCAAGCACCCCTATTATTACGAGTTATGGTTTGTGAATAGTAATTTCGCGCCAAAGAAACTCGAACACCATGTTTGACATGATGAAAATGATGGGCAAAATGAAGGAGGTTCAGGCCCGCCTCAAAGAAGCGCAAGATAATCTTGCTCTTATAAAAGTAAATAGCGAATCAGGTGGCGGAATGGTAAAGGCTACTATGAACGGCAAACGTCAGCTGATTGCCTTAGACATTGACCCTTCAATCTTAAAAGCGGAAGACAAAATGATCGTTCAAGATCTTGTGATTGCCGCCATCAATAAAGCCAGCGATGATGCCGAAACCCAGGCTCGTGAGCAACTAAAAAAATCTACGGAAGGGTTGATTCCCAATATCCCCGGCATGGATCTTAGCAGTCTGATGGGATGAGCAAAGTTGCCATCGTCATTCTCAATTTCAATGGGAAACATTTTCTGAAACAATTCATGCCTTCGGTACTCAAGTACAGTGAAGGTGCTAAAATTATTGTCGCTGACAATGGCTCCACGGACCAATCATCGGATTTTGTAAAACAAGAGTTTCCTGAAATTCAAGTTATCGCATTAGCGGAGAACAGGGGTTTCTGCGGAGGTTATAATACCGTGCTCAGGCAAGTTGAGGCCACGTATTATGTGCTTCTAAATTCCGATGTTGAAGTTACACCCAACTGGCTTCAGCCTGTCATTGAATTAATGGACAGCAATCCCATGATCGCTGCTGCACAACCTAAGATATTATCCCATCGCTCCAAGAATAAATTTGAATATGCAGGAGCAGCCGGTGGTCAAATCGATCTGCTTGGTTATCCATTCTGTCGCGGCCGGATGTTTGACTCACTGGAAGAAGACCAACAGCAATACGATGACACAGTTCCAATTTTCTGGGCCTCCGGAGCGTGCATGTTTGTAAGGGCGGAGCTATTCCATAAGATGGGTGGGTTGGATGAAGACTTTTTTGCGCACATGGAAGAGATCGATCTTTGCTGGAAACTGGCACGCGCAGGGAATTCTATTTTCTATCAAGGTAAAAGCACGGTTTACCATGTTGGAGGCGGAACGCTTTCAGCCTCCAATCCCCGCAAGACTTACTTCAACTTTCGGAATGGGCTAAGCCTGCTCATCAAACATCAACGGATATCCTCCCTGATCTGGAAATTCCCATTGAGGATCTTGTTAGACTGGGTAGCAGCAATTCATTTTCTCTCCACCGGCTCAGGCGTTCACGCCAAAGCAGTGATTGTTGCTCACCTTAGTTTTGGAAGAAGGATAGTCAATGAAATAAGAAAAAGAGAAATCGTAGCGCGGCAATCCCAAGGCTTTAGCACTAACAACATCTATCGCGGGCTTATCGTTTTTGATTACTTCCTTTTGGGAAAGAAATCATCACAGGAATTGAGGCTTTAAAAATCCCAAATTGAACTCCGCTTACGCAAATGGGCGCGGATATTCAATACGAATGCCAAAGCGAGGTAAAGGACTACCGGAGAGCCCAGTGTAAGGAAAGACGCATAGATAAAAAAGAGGCGGATAGAAGAAGTGGCTACGCCAAGTTTATCCCCAAGATAAGTACAAACCCCAAAGGCATGTTCCTCAAAAAAAAGCTGAATTCTCTTCACAAAATCCATAACCATCTTAAAATCCCAACACTTGCTACCGAGGCAAGAAGCCGTTTAACGTCTTATAATTCAACTCACAAATATAAGCAGCCTTTGACCGAATAGGTAGATTGGGCGTTCTTATTTTTTTGGATATCCTTGCAATCAAATGCTTATAAATCTTACATTTGCCACTCCTAAAAATTGATTTTAAACCAAATTCCATGAGAAAATTAGTTTACTCCCTCATAATCATCGGTTCAATGGCCGTAGCTGGCTGTACACTCCCTGCGATGATTAAATTAGCAAAAGAGCAGAAACTGGAGGTTAAGCCCAATCCCCTTGAAGTTCACAAGGATACGGTGAACTTCGATTTGTCAGGCAACCTCCCCGCAAAGCTATTAAAGACCGGTACGGTTTATACGCTGAATACTTTTTACAAGTATGGGGAGAATGATTTAGCCTTACCTGCTATTGCTTTCAAAGCTCAGGATTATCCTGCCAATAAAACAGAGCAAACTCCGGTAACAAAGCCGTTCTCATTCCCTTATAAAGATGCTTACAAAGTCGGCACTGTTGAGATCCAGGGTGTTGCTTCCAAAGGGCCAAAGTCCTTGCCAACACCACGTCTGGCTTTGGCAACCGGTATTATCACGACGTCCAAATTAGTCCAGAAATCATACTATGCCGCTTTTGCAGATCATGGCTATAACAATCAAGAAGAATTGATCCCTGTAGTTATCCCTGACTTCAACTTTGAACGGGGTAAATCCATCCTACGCCCCTCAGAAATTAAAGCCGATAAAGGCAAACAGCTAGATGCTTTTATCGCTTCTAAAAATATAACGAAGACGGTTACCATTACAGGTACTCACTCTCCTGAAGGTTTAGAGCGGATTAACAGCAAACTTTCTGAAGAGCGTGCAGCCGTGATTGAGAAATTCTATCGTACGCAAATGAAGAAATATGACTACCAGGGGGTAGCAGCAGATATCAAGTTTATCTTGAAACCGATTGTTGATGATTGGAATGGTTTTAAAACTGCGTTAGCTGCTTATACAGGAATCAGTGCTGATGAAAAGGCTGCCTACTTAAACGCAATTAATTCAGGTGGATCTTTTGAAGATCAGGAAAAAGCGTTGAAAAAATTGAAGACCTATGATAAAGTATTCAAAGATGTTTACCCTGGCTTGCGCGCTGCCAAGACCGAAATCCTTACCATAAAAGCCAAGAAAACAGATGCCGAAATTTCTGTCCTTGCAAAGCAAATCACCAAAGGTGAAGTGGGAGCCGATGCATTAAGCTTTGAGGAATTAATGTACTCTGCGACACTTACTCCCTCTTTGGATGAAAAGGCTGCCATCTATGAAGCCGCTACGAAAAAAGGAGGCAACTGGAACGCCAATAACAACCTGGCTGCTACCTATATCCAAATGATCATTGAAAATCCCGCGAAGATGTCCGATCTGGCTGGCAAAGCAGCAACACAATTAGACATTGCTGATAAGTTGAAAGAGACCCCTGAAGTGTTGGCCAACCTTGCTTCCATCACCTTAATGACTGGAAATCCATACAAGTCTTTCAGCTATGCGGTTAAAGCTTTGAATGGGGCAAGCAACGATGTGAAACGTGGCGTAAACGGTGTGAAAGGCGCTTGCGAAATTTACAAAGCAAAATACAGCGATGCCGTTAGCTCTACCTCGTCCTCTACAGATACTGATGTTAACTTGTTCAACAAGGGACTGGCTCAATTGCTCAACAAAGACAATAGCAATGCAGGGTCTTCTTTTGCCGAAGCTTCAAGAAAAAATGCAAACTTCGCACTGGCCTATTATGGTGCCGCTATTGCAGCAGCTCATACAGGAAGTGGAGATGCAGTGGTCAGTAACTTAACCAGTGCTGTAAAGATTGATCCTAGCCTTAAGGAAAAGGCTTTAACTGACCTTGAATTCACTAAGTTCAATACAACGGATGCTTTCCGTAACGCATTAAAGTAAAAGCTATTCTACATGGATTAAGCCTCGACCTAAGGTCGGGGCTTTTTTTATTCCGAATTCACCATAAATCATTTTGAGAACTCTTGAATACTGATTATCCCGGTATTATTTTTACGGGCTTTGACTTTTTGACTGATCGTTTAATCATCTAAAAAAATTGACATGAGAGAAATCCAATTCAGGGAGGCGCTTCGGGAGGCGATGAACGAGGAAATGCGAAGGGATCCTAAAGTGTTGTTGATGGGTGAAGAAGTGGCCGAATATAATGGCGCTTACAAGGTAAGTCAAGGGATGCTGGATGAGTTTGGCCCTGAGCGGGTGATTGACACCCCTATTTCTGAATTGGGCTTTGCGGGAGTCGGAGTCGGAGCTGCCATGAATGGCATTCGCCCGATTGTTGAATTCATGACATTCAATTTTTCGTTGGTCGCCATCGATCAGGTGATCAACTCTGCAGCGAAGTTATTGTCCATGTCAGGTGGACAATTTAATGTACCCATTGTATTTCGAGGACCGACCGGGAATGCCGGGATGTTGAGTTCGCAACACTCCCAAAATTTTGAAAACTGGTTTGCCAATACCCCTGGGTTAAAAGTCGTAGTTCCATTTACTCCTTATGATGCCAAAGGACTTTTAAAAACGGCCATCCGCGATAATGATCCTGTCATTTTCATGGAAAGTGAACTGATGTATGGTGACAAAGGCGAAGTACCTGCTGAAGAATATCTGATACCGATTGGCCTGGCTGACATTAAGCGCAGCGGTACAGATGTTACCCTTGTTTCGTTTGGCAAAATAATGAAAGTGACGCTGGCCGCTGCCCAGGAATTAGAAAAGGAAGGAATCTCGGCAGAGGTAATTGACCTGCGTTCGGTAAGACCCATTGATTACGCCACCGTTGTTGAATCTGTAAAGAAAACCAATCGCCTGGTGATCATTGAAGAGGCCTGGCCCCTTGCTGCCATCTCATCTGAGATCGCTTATCATATTCAAAAGCATGCCTTTGACTATCTGGATGCACCAATCCACCGGATCAACAGCATGGACGTTCCCTTACCCTATGCACCCACATTGATCGATGCTATTTTGCCAAGTGTTGAACGGACGGTAAAGGCCGTGAAGGCCGTGATGTATCGGTAATAAAAATACAAGGCTGATGTAGAAGTGGAGTACGCTCTTCACTTCGGGTTGCTGAAAAATCCAACGTGTCAGGTCACCTCGTAAATGAGATGGCTTATCAACATGCAAAGGCTTTGTTTTTACCTATTGCCTTCACTGGCTAAACGCTCGTTGGCCAGGATATTCATGTAGAAAAATCGGGTTTAAGCGCACGGGGATTTATCTATGAAAAGCAGGGTGACTTAGTGAGTGCGAAAGTATTTTATGATAACTCCCTTGCTGACAGAACCCACTTTGAAGGAGTCTTTAGATGGATTTAAAAGGTTAAGGCCAAACTAATTTTTCAGAAACCTTCTTTATTAGCCCTATTTTTCAACTTATTGTCATTTCTAAAGTCTCATCGAGTACAAATTAGATATCATTACCCCTATTGAGGAAAAAAATCATCCAGTACTTGGCCATGCATAGTACTTTTGCGTATAATAGCATAAGATCGACTTAAAAAACGGATTATGAACCTTGAAAACACGCAAATTCAGATGAGGAAGGGGATTTTGGAATATTGCATCCTGCATATCATCGCCCGAGGCGAGACCTATGCCTCCGATATGCTGGACGAGTTAACTTTGGCCAAAATGATTGTAGTGCAGGGAACCCTTTACCCATTGTTAACACGCCTGAAAAATGCCGGCCTCCTTGACTACAAGTGGGTGGAATCCAAATCGGGGCCGCCCCGGAAATACTATAAGCTTACCCAATCCGGTGACAGTTTCCTGAAAGGCCTCACCGAAACATGGGAGGACCTGGTACACTCTACTGAAAAGATCAGAAGCAAATCAACAACAACCGTTTAACCTACACCCCTATTCATCTTGTTATGAAAAAAACACTCAGCATCAACGTCAGCGGCATCATCTTTCACATTGAAGAAGACGGTTACGAAACGCTGCGCAAATATTTGGATTCCATCAACCGCTACTTCAGTTCTTTTGACGACAGCAGTGAAATCATTGCCGACATCGAAAATCGTATTGCCGAGATTTTCCTTTCCAAACTCAACGAAGGAAAACAAGTGATCACTGCCGAAGACGTTGCCCAACTGATGACGGTGATGGGCAACGTTAACGACTTTAAAGCAGCAGAAGATCCCGATAGCCATCGGGATGAGTTTGCGGCGAGTGACAAATCACAAAAAGAAAAGACGCAATCAACTGCTTCAACCTCCGGAGGAGCGAAAAAGCTATCGCGCGACAAAAGCCGGAAAATTTTGGGTGGCGTTTGTGCCGGCCTGGCTCATTACTTCAGTATTGATCCCGTATGGCCGAGATTGATTTTCGCCTTGCTTAGCCTCGGATACGGTGGTGGATTATTGATTTATATCATTTTATGGATTGCTTTACCAGCGGAAGAAATTGAGGAAGAAGCCAACGTTAAAAAAATGTACCGCAACCCGCAAAGCAAGGTGCTTGGCGGAGTGGCAGGGGGTATTGCTGCCTTCTTTGGCTCCGATGTTGTTCTGATCCGCATTCTTTTCGTGGTGATGAGTTTCTTCGGAGGTTTTGGAATTATTCTTTACATCATCCTTTGGATTTCCATTCCTGAAGCTAAAACCATCAAGGAAAAAATGGAGATGCAAGGTGAGCCGGTTACGCTTTCCAATATTGAATCGAGCGTAAAGAAAACCATGAACGAAAAAGGAGAAGAAGAAAGTGCCTTAACAAAAATCATCTTATTTCCTTTTCGGGCGATTGCAGCCATCCTCAACTTCATAGCTAAAATACTAGGACCGGTATTAAAGGTAATGGTCGATGTGCTGCGCATCATGATTGGCATTGTTATCCTGCTCGTGGGTCTTGCGCTTGTGCTCTCAACACTATTTGCATTTGGGCTGCTCTTTGGAATAATTTCATCGTCATCCTTGCCCGACTGGTGGAACCTCGAGGGGTTAAGTTTCCCCATGGATGCGATCAAATCCACTTTCCCGATTTGGACATTTATCGCTGCCTTCTTTGTCGCGCTCATTCCTGCCTTGTTTATCCAGTTACTGGGAAGCTCCATCATTGCAAAACGAATTGTATTCCGCCCCTTCGTAGGCTGGACCTTATTTGTGCTTTTCTTTGTGAGCGTGCTGGTGCTTAGTTTATCCTTACCGAGGATTATTTTTTCCTTCAAGGAAGAAGGCGATTACAAGGTTGAAAAGACATTCGACCTTGGTGGAAAAACGGCAGTATTGAAAGTCAATGAGACAGGACTTGATGACTATCGGGTTACCGATCTTACGTTAAAAGGGTATGACGGAAAACAGATAAAACTGACCGAACGATTTATTTCACAAGGAAGGACTCACAAGAATGCCGTTGAAAATGCACAGATGGTTACCTATAATGTTGGGCAAACGGACAGCATCCTTACGTTCGATTCGAACATCACGTTTAATAAGGATGCCAAGTTCAGGGCACAAAGGCTTGAAATGGATCTTTACATTCCTTACAATACTTTATTCGTAATCAACGAAGAAATGTGGCGTTTGATTGACAATAACTATCATGATTACGATGGCTATCACGATTCCAATTTTGACAAAACCTGGAAAATGACGGAGCATGGATTTGAATGCGTCAATTGTTCACAGCCCACGGAACGCAAGCGATTGGAGTTAAATGATCAATTCGGGTACAAGGATTTCAACAACCTTGATATCAGTGGAATTTTTGACCTTGTCATTCACCAGAGTGATGTCTACTCCGTTGAAATGAAAGGCCCCGAGAGCGAGAAGAAAAAATTTCGTGTGGACCAGTCGGGCGATCAACTGGATATTGATTACCGCTCGCGTACCAAGACCTTCTGGTTAAAGAACATAGACGATGAGCCCGTTAAAATAATTATCTCAATGCCTAACCTTACCAAATTGAAAGTAAAGGGTGCAGGTAAAGTCAGAATTGAAGGCTTCCATGAAGAATCAATGGATATCGCTCTGTTTGGTGCTATGAAATCCGAAGCCAATATTCACGCCACTAACCTCCAACTTGATTTATCGGGGCCGATGGTTTTTGAACTGGATGGCGATGGTGATTTCATGGAAGCGGATGTAAATAAAGTAGCTCAGTTAAAGGCGAGTGGCTATGAGGTGCGACATGCTATTGTCAACGCCCGCGAAATGGGCCGGGCACGGGTGAATGCCCGCGAGACGGTTGAAATTGAAACTGATTTTACCGGCTCCGTGAAATACCAGGGACATCCTGAAGTGATCAAGAAGGATTAGCAGTTCAAGTATCCAGAATTTAAATTTGTCAAATCCCGATTGAATTTCGGATTTGTCAAATTTTATTACCTTGGCCTATGTCGAAATCTGACCGCCTTCTTTCCCTTGATGTGTTTCGGGGCATTACCGTGGCCGCCATGATCCTGGTGAACAACCCCGGAAGTTGGGACGCCATCTACCCTCCTCTTGAACACGCCCATTGGAACGGTTGCACACCGACCGATTTGATTTTTCCATTCTTTCTTTTCATCGTAGGCATGTCGATCCATTTTGCCTATCAATCCAAATTGGAAGAAGGGCTGACAAAAAAAACGTTTATCAAAATCCTTAAACGCACACTGATCATTTTTGCGTTGGGGATATTTCTTGCCTGGTTCCCTATATTTTCATTCGATCGACTATCACGCATACGGATTCCCGGAGTGTTGCAACGGATCAGCCTGGTATTTTTCTTTTGCTCCATTTTTTATTTCAAAACGAGTTGGCTCACGCAGCTTCGCATTGTTGCAGTTTTTCTGGTAGGTTATTTTTTGTTGATGGCCCTGGTTCCGGTTCCGGGAGTTGGTCCTGCGAGCCTGGAACCCGAAACTAATTTGGGCGCCTGGCTTGATCGGTTATTATTAAACGGACATCTATGGTCGCAAAGCAAAACATGGGACCCCGAAGGAATTTTGAGTACTGTCCCGGCCATAGCCACTGGGTTGCTTGGAGTACTTGCCGGTCAATTATTTTCCAAAATTGAGAAGCCCGAACTGCGTACGACATGGCTATTTTTCGCGGGTGCAGTTCTAATTCTCGCCGGCTTGACATGGGGGCTGATCTTCCCGATCAACAAAGCATTGTGGACGAGCAGTTACGTACTTTACACTGCCGGCATCGCTCTGCAGTTTTTTGCCTGCTGCTATTGAT
>Ga0206942_1013_pt1 | contig 61898 bp, 58 predicted proteins | sample Alteio_BWOrgHeat_6_FD_153253 | JGI IMG/M metagenome (GOLD analysis project Ga0206942, IMG submission 153253) | Enriched cells from forest soil in Barre Woods Harvard Forest LTER site, Petersham, Massachusetts, United States -... | ecosystem: Environmental > Terrestrial > Soil > Temperate forest > O... | reverse complement strand
AATACGCTGACCAGATAAAAGGTAAGAAGGTCGTGTGTATTGTGAGCGGCGGGAACAACGACATCGACCGGATGCAGGAGATCAAAGAACGCTCCCTCTTATACGAAGGCCTCAAGCATTATTTCATCGTGCGCTTTGCACAACGGCCAGGCGCTCTTAAAGAGTTTTTGATTTCCATTCTCGGCCCCAACGACGACATCGTTCGTTTTGAGTTCATTCAAAAGCATAACAAAGAAAACGGACCCGCGTTGATTGGAATTGAACTAAAATCAAAAGAAGATTACTTGCTTCTTATTTCAAGAATGAACGAGTTCAAACTCAACTACACGGAGATTAACCAGAATGAAAACCTGTTTGAGTATTTGGTGTAACCGAATTTCATAATCCCTATTGGAAAACCCTTACATAATCCACAATCATTCGTTGTGGAAAAGTAGTTGTTGCATCCGGTGAGCCCGGCCAATTTCCGCCTACGGCAACATTGAAGATAAAAAAGAAATTCAAATTGAACGGTTGATCGTCTGTTGTATTCATCGTAAAATAAGAAATATCATCGATGAGAAGTTCAATCGAACTTTGCGTCCAGATCATACTATAAACATGAAATGAATCTGCATAAGTGCCGGTACTCAACACTTTATTGGTTCCATAAGATTGCCCCACAGGGCTTGCTCCCCAATGCAAGGTGCCATAAACTTTGTTCGGTTCCTGGCCTAACAGTTCCATGAGATCAATTTCACCGCAGGCTGGCCAACCGACTGTATTGATGTTATCACCCAGCATCCACAATGCCGGCCAAATCCCTTTTCCTTGTGGTAGCGTTGCGCGGATATCCACACGCCCGAACCTAAAACTTTTGTTCCCTTCCGTGATCATCCGTGCGGAAGTATAACTGTAGCCTGAAAAAGCTTCAGCCCTTGCTTCGATAATTAAATACCCCTGCGAGACAAAAGCATTTTGCGATCTCCCGGTATAATATTCCAACTCCTGATTACCCCACCCGTTGTTGTTTCCGCTTTCGAAAGACCAGTTATTTGTATTGATCGTTTTTCCGGTAAACTCATCGTTCCATGCCAAGGTATAACCTGCATATTGATTGGGCGTTGTATAACCCGTATTCTCAACCGGATAATACAGACCATCGTCATTTACAATCGTTCCGGTCAAATGATCATTTTGCAGCTTACAATTTTTGGGGTTGCTTAGTGCGACTAAAAAATCCTGATTAGCTTTTCGTGTACTGTCTCCGGTAATCATAATGCTGATAGAGCCTGTCATGTTACCGGCCGGAATAGTTAGCGTGCCAGAAGAAGAAATAAAATCCTTTGTCGCTATCGCTGTCCCTGCTTGCGTTACATAGTCAAAAGAAACTTCGGAAGTAGAGGCTTTGTCCAGGATCACTATAAATTCAAATTGAGCATCGGTAACACTCCTGTTCTGTGATACATTGTTTCCGGAAACAACAGGCAATATTGGCGCGTCTGTTTTGCATCGAATAAAAATCAGTCCAAATAAAAAGCAACAAGCAATTTTCATAAAAAACAGTTCATAATTCAAGGTAACGATGAGTTGATCCTATGACCAGGAATTGAGATACTCGACAATTCCATCCCGGATGGATGTGAATGTTTTTATCAAAGTGGTCTCATCTTCTTCCAGCAAGGTAACCCGAAAGCCCTGCAGTTCCGAACAGAAGGAAGAAATGGGAACCACACAAACTCCTTTCGCACCAAGTAAGTAATATACGAATCGTTTGTCGAACTGAATTTTTTCGCTCACCCAGCCTTCGACCAGATTTTTAACGACCGGGTTTTCAATTTTCATTTTCTGGTTCGGCTTGAGTGTTCCTTCTCTGAAAATGATCGTGTTGTAAAATGCGCCAAAGGTTTCGTTGAACATGAGCTGGGGCACTGAGCCAAGGATCTCAGAAATAATTTTGCTGCGTCTTCCTATTTTCTGATTCGTCTTCTCGCGGTAAATCTTGAACCTGGGATCACCCAATATTTTCGGGATCGCTAATTGAGGAAGTTTGGTGGAACACACTTCAATCATCTTAGCATTATCAATGGCCGTGCACAACCGGCTAAAGTCGTCGTCCTTATTGCGATTATAATATTCCATCCAACCACATCGCGCTCCCGGCCAGGGCAACTCTTTCGAAATGCCTTTCATGGCAATGCCGGGAATATCTTCAATGATATCGGAGAGTGCGTACGTCTTCGCACCATTGTAAGTAATGTTGAGGTAAATTTCATCGCACACCAAAAAAAGTTTAAACGCTCTCGCGATGGAAATAATTCGTTTTAACGTCTCCAACGGATAAACCATCCCAGTGGGATTGTCGGGATTGATGAGTAAGATGCCAACGACGTTCGGATTGTATTTCACTTTATTATAGAGATCATCCAGGTCAGGATACCATTTGTTGTTGGGATCAAGTCTATACGTCAATGGCTCATGGCCCGCATGGGCCGCTTCTGCACTGGAGTGTGTCGAATAAGCGGGAGACGGGCCAATCACGCGTGAAGTAGGCATGATGTATTGATAGACTTTGCCGATAGCATCACCAAGACCGTTGAAAAAACAAATGTCATCGAATGTAATTTGAGATCCGCCGCGAAGGTTGGTTTGACCGGCCAAAAACTTTCGAGTCTCCAAAATCCCTTTCGAAGGGCAATAACTATACGAATCATTTTGTCTTGCCAATTCTGCAATGATCTCTCTGATCCATTGCGGTAAAATATGATTCTTCTGAATCGGATCGCCAATATTTTCCCAATAAATAGGTTGCCCGGCAGCCTTCACCATTTCAGCTTTCTTCACGATCTCCCGGATCTCATAACTTAGTTCTTTTGCGCCTTCGCTCAATAACGGTTGTCGCATTTTATCAATGAATAAAAAATAAAAATAATACTTAGTTTGAGATTAGTAACGCTCGATACTCGATACTGTATACTTGAAACTCAAGTCGGTATCCAGAATCGAGTATCAGGAGCCAAGAAACAAAGCAAGAAACGGGTTGAAAGAAATTGTTTTCAACGCCAACTTTGAGCCGTCAAAAAAAATAATAGCTTTATGATAATGACCACAGAAAATATCAATTATCAACGTATTGAGCAAGCCATTCGCTTTCTCGAAGAAAATTTTCAGCGTCAACCTGAATTGGATGAAGTAGCTGAAAAAGTGCATCTCTCCCCTTTTCATTTCCAACGCATCTTCACGGAGTGGGCGGGCATTAGCCCGAAACGGTTTTTACAATTTCTGACCGTCGATTTTTTAAAAGGCAAGCTGAAGGAATCAAAGAATTTAATTGATGCTGCGGATGCGGCTGGACTTTCAAGCCAATCGCGGATTTACGATTTGTTCACCACGCTCGAAGCGGTTACCCCTCAGGAATACAAACAGCAAGGTTCGGGCATCCTCGTTCATTATGGATTTCATGAAACCACTTTTGGCCTTGCGTTAATTGGTGTCACCGAACGAGGCATCTGCTGGCTTTCTTTTCTTCAAGCAGACGAGGAACCCCGAGCGGAGCTTGAAAAATTGAAAACCCATTGGCATAATTCTGTTTTCATGGAAGATGGTGAGCTGACGGAGAAATTCATTAATCGGATATTCGGCAACGCCAATTCAAAGCAACCCTTGCACGTTTTTGTGAAAGGAACAAATTTCCAAATCAAAGTTTGGGAAGCGCTGTTGAAAATTCCGATAGGGAGTGTCACTACGTATCAGACAATAGCATCAACCATTCGCAGTCCGAAAGCCATGCAGGCGGTCGGTTCGGCAGTTGGTTCCAATCACATCGCTTATCTCATTCCGTGCCATCGGGTGATTCGCAAAGACGGAATTCTAGGCGAATACCGATGGAGTCCGGCACGCAAGAAAAGTATTATTGGGTGGGAGATGGCGAAGGTTTCATAAAGACTATCATATCGTCAATAAGTAATCGATACTTTTCTTTAATGCTATTTCCGGATTGGCAACCATATCCTGCTCAACAAAAAAATGCTCCACCCCTGATTTTTGAGCCTGAGCAATAATCGATTTTAAATCCAGTACTCCGGCATCGGCCGTTGTCATATACGGGAATAATTCGATCCATTCTTTCGAGTCCCCTCCATCTCCGGAAAACCGTTTTTTCTCTTTCATGTTTTTCACGTGCATCATCCGGTAACGACCTGGGAATGATTTCAGGTAAGTAACCGGGTCAGCGCCGCCGGCTACTGTCCAAAAAAGATCCATTTCAAAAAACACCAATTTTGGATCCGTGCGTTCGAGGATTAGATTTAATGGAATTTGGCCATCTACTTCTTGCAGTCCGTAACCGTGATTGTGGTAAGCGAATTTCACCCCCGCTTTTTTGGCCTGCTCACCAATCGTATTGAATGCATCGGCCATTTTCTTATAGTCATCCAGGTTCTTTCTTTTATCTGCAGGAATTGCAGGCAACACTACATACTGTGATCCTAATAAACGACCGGCATCTCCCAGTTCATTCATATTTTTTTCCAGCGTGTATAAATCGGTATGAATGGATGAAATTACCATTCCATTTTCAGAGACAATATTTTTGAACTCCTTCGGTGAAAGTCCAAAGTAACCACTGCCACTAAAACCTAAGGAAGGAGTTATCGATTTCCATCGTTCGATCGCTTCTGGGGCGCTAAAGGGGAAAGGGCCATATATTTCGAGCTCTTTATAACCCATGCCCGCCAGCATTTTTATTCCACCCCTAAAATCGTTCTCCAGGAGTTTGGGTATCGAAAATAATTGCACACCGATTTTCTGTAAGTGGTTTGGCAGCGACCACAAAGATTTAGTCTTCAGCAGTCCTGCTGTGACGAGAAGTGAAGAGGAGTAAAGGAAATGGCGTCTGTTCATATTGAATAGGTTGAAGAGGAGTCAAAATACAAAATTGATTCCAGAGTGACAATGCGTTTTTGTTGCTTCGAATATTTTAAGTGAACATTCATTTGTAAAGAGTTTTCATAACTTAGTTCCCCAATTCTTCACTATGAAAAACCACTTGCCATTTGCACTTCTTCTACTGCTGGTCCTTGGATGCAACAAAGAAAAATACGACTTTATCATTAAGAATGCACAAGTCAGTTCGGATGGCGTGTCGTCATCAGCTTTACAAGATGTTGGAATTCGTGGCGACACCATCGCCGCCATCTTTCCCGCTGGAAGATTTAAAGGAGTTTCAAATTCAGAGATTGACGCGAAAGGATTGGTACTTGCACCTGGCTTCATTGATACCCATAGTCATCACGGCTCGGGGTTGCTCAAACACCCCTCTTCTGTTGCTACTATCAGCCAGGGCATCACGACTATCATCATTGGGCAAGATGGCGGGTCACAGTGGCCGCTAAAAAAATATTTTCAATTGCTCACAGATAGTCCGGTGGTCGTTAATGTTGGTTCGTACAGCGGGCACAACACGTTGCGCGATCACGTGTTGGGCAATGATTTTAAACGGAAGGCAACGCAAGTGGAAATCGACAGCATGGTATTACTGCTAAAAAAAGATATGGAGGCTGGAGCGTTCGGGCTTTCCACCGGCCTTGAATATGATCCCGGGATTTATTCCGCAAAAGATGAAGTACTACAGCTCAGCAAGGCGTTACCGCAATACCACGGACGATACATCAGTCACATGCGGAGTGAAGACCGTTACTTCTGGGACGCACTTCAGGAGATCATTACCATCGGTCGTGATGTAAAAATTCCGGTGCAGATCAGTCATTTCAAATTAGCGATGCGAGGACTGTGGGGAAAGACCGATAGCACCCTTCAGATTTTAGACGCTTCCAGAAAAGAAGGAGTTGATATCACTGCCGATCTCTATCCTTACACGTATTGGTCTTCCACCATTCGCGTTCTTTTTCCAAGCAGAAATTTTTCAGACGAAAAAGAGGCAGTTTTCATTTTGAAAGAAGTGACCAGCCCCGAAGGAATCATTTTCAGCAACTACGAACCCAATCCCGAGTACAATGGAAAGAGTTTAGCGCAAGTCGCCAAGCAAGAAAAGAAATCGCCGGAGAAAATGTTGATTGAATTAATTCGCAGGCTCGATGAATGTGACAAGAAAGGCAGTGACTGTGGTGGCAGCATTGTGGCTACGAGCATGGATGAGCAAGATGTAAAAAAACTAATGCAATGGCCGCATACCAATATTTGTTCGGACGGATCAAGTTCCGGGCGTCATCCCAGGGGTTTCGGTGCTTTCACCCGCGTACTCGGTCATTATGTGCGCGAGGAAAAAACATTATCCCTTGATGAAGCTATTTATAAAATGACGGCCTTAGCCGCCAAGCAAGTTGGCCTTGAAAAACGGGGCAGCATTAAAGTAGGTTATTATGCCGACCTCGTTTTATTCGATCCGAAAACGGTAAGCGACTAGGCCACCATTGCCGAGCCGCAAAAAATTTCTGTCGGCATCGATCACGTTTGGGTGAATGGTATCGAGGTCTTCACCAACGGAAAAGCCACTGGTAAGCGAAGTGGAAAGGTGATTTATAGAAAATAAATATTGAACTGCAAATGATTGAACCACACAGGCATAATAGTAAACATAGGAGCCACATGGTCTCACTTTTCGGCAAAAAAATTTAACCTTATCTAACATATGTGTTCTATCGATGTATCAATGATTCTGTGGTTCAAAGTATAGATTAAAAAAAATGAAAAAATCGTTTCTACAACTAACCATAATCATATCCATCATTTTGCTGATCGCTGTTGCTTGTCAACATAAAACCAATAGCAGCAACGAACCTAAATGGTGGAAGGAGGCAATCGTTTATCAAATTTATCCTCGCAGCTTTAAGGACAGTGATGGCGATGGCGTTGGTGACCTGAAAGGAATCATTTCCAAATTGGATTATATCAAAAGCCTTGGCGTGACGGCAGTTTGGCTGAACCCGATCTACAGCTCACCCAATGATGACAACGGTTATGACATTAGCGACTACCGCAACATCATGAAAGAATTTGGCACCATGCAAGACTTTGACGAGTTGCTGAAAGGTTTGCATAAGCGAGGCATCAAACTGGTGATGGACGTGGTGGTCAATCACAGCAGTGATGAACATGAATGGTTTAAGCAAAGCCGCAGTTCCCGAACCAGTCCGTATAGAAATTACTATCATTGGTTGAATGCCGAGCGTGGAAAACCGGCGCCACGTTATAGTTTGTTTGATGTGAATCACGATGCGTGGAAATATGACTCCGTCACCAAGGCTTATTACCTGCATTATTTTTCGCGCAAGCAACCCGACTTAAACTGGGAAAATCCAAAACTGCGGCAAGAAGTTTACGACATCATGAAGTTCTGGGCTGATAAAGGGATTGACGGGTTTCGGTTGGATGCTTTTCAGTTTGTCGCGAAGGATACGACATTTAAAGCACTTCCTGAAGGGTACGAAAAGGATTTTATTAAATACTATGCCATCGGTCCGCACTTGCATGATTATCTTAAAGAGATGAACCGTGAAGTATTTAGCAAATACGATGTGATGAGTGTGGCCGAAGGCGCCGGGAATTCCTTTCAGGATGCTCATGATTTGGTGGATGCCGGGCGTAAAGAATTGAATATGGCCTACGCCTTCGATGGCGTTGACGTTGCCAAACCGGAAGGATACAGCGTAAAACATTTTAAAACAGTCTTCACAAAATGGGACAGTGCATTTTCAGAGGCCGGTTGGCTATCGATCTTTCTAGCCAACCACGATCAGGCCAGGATGGTGAGTCGGTTTGGCAACGATAGTGCTGCCTGGCGTGATCTCTCTTCGAAAATGCTTTCCACGTTTATCATGACAATGCACGGTACTCCGTATTATTATAACGGCGATGAATTGGGAATGACTAATGCCGGGTTTGACAAAATTGAAGCGTACCGCGATATGTCAACACTCAATGAGTATCAACATCAAAAAGACATTGGCGGTGATTTGAATAAATTCATGGAGCGGATAAAATTAGAATGCCGGGACAATGGGCGCACGCCATTCCAGTGGGATAATAGTGCGAACGCAGGATTCACAAGCGGCACACCGTGGATCAATGTTAATCCGAACTATCAAGACATCAATCAGGGAAAGCAAGAGAAGGATTCAGCCAGTTGTCTCAATTATTTCAGGAAGCTGACCAAACTGCGCAAGACCTACCCGGCTTTGGTCTATGGAAAATATACGTTGCTTGATAAAAGGAGTCCGAAAATTTACGCCTTCAAACGAGAAGGCGACGGACAAAAGTTTATTGTTCTTTTAAATTTTTCTTCTTCGGTTTCACAAGTGAATGCACCGGTTCACCCGGATGCCGAGTTACTATTGTCTAACTATTCGGGCGCAGGGGTCAACAAAGGAAAACTCTCCATCACGATGCAACCTTACGAAGCAATTGTATTTAAGGAGTTGTCACGATGAAACTGGTTTTGATTATAGCGTTTTTTATCGCCGCTGAATCACACGCGCAAATTGAGGTGGAGTTATATTTTAAAGACGGTTGTGAAAACACCATTCGCAAACTTGAATATGAAATCGTCAATTTAAATAAACCGGATCAGCGCTTTGAATCCGCAAACTATAAAGTGACCTTGCCGGTCAAAGGATCATACCTGATATCTTCATCTTATCCAAAAGGTGAACGGGTAAGTACCTTCGATATCAAATTAGAATTGACCGATTTTCATTTCTTCGTTGACACGTTGAGCATTCCAAGAATTAAGTTCACGACCAACAAAGAATTGCATTCCACCTATTGGAGTTATTTTAATTGCGATAAGTTATGCAATGGAGAAGAGATTGACTTTTATCCCAACGGACAAAAAAGAATGGAGGGGGATTTCAGGGAAGGTAAACCGGTTCGCTGGGTGGAGTACCGTGATGACGGCACACGTGAGCGGGCGATCTGGTACAAAATCGGCTTCCTGGAATACGAACGAATCGAATATTTTGACAAAGCCGGAAAACTGACGGCTTATGCTACGTTCCGAAAGGATGGCAATGAAATCATCAAACGAGTTTATGATGCACAAGGGACGTTGCTGAACCGGGAAGTGGTGAATCAGAATTAATATGTCGACCAACTTCCAGCGAATGATTCAACTAGTGAAGTTTTTGCCTAGAGAAATGATCCCAACCAGTTAGGTGTCAATCCCGAAGTGCTGGATCATCTACGCTCGGTAACGGCCCTGTCGCCTAGATCTTGCTTATTCCTACCACGCTTGATTTGATGAATCGATTTCTTAAAAATGAAATTTCAGAAATGGAGTTGTATGAGCTCACACTACTCAATACAACCTATGAAGCGTTGTACCTCTGCTCCGCGATGGTACTGAAGGAATTCTGCAGAAAAGGAATTACCAAACAACTTATATTGAGTGCGGTAGAAAAGATCCGTAAAGCCCATCCAATAAAAGCGCTCTTCGTCTGGCCGTCTAGTGATGAAGGGCTTCTTGGGTCCGAAGCTTTGGAGATTGATTTCTCTCCGCTTATATAAACGTGAATCAAAATGAAGACTGGGTGTCAAAAAGACAACCTTACTCCGACCTTAAACTATCAACCGGATTCGTAAGTGCAGCCTTTACCGACTGGAAGCTAACTGTAATCAAAGCAATTCCCATCGCAGCGAAACCTGATACAACAAATACCCACCACCTGATTTCAATGTGATAGGCAAAATCCTGCAGCCAGTTGCTCATAATATACCACGCTATCGGTGAGGAAATTAAAATGGCAAGGAGTATTAATAACATAAACTCACCACTTAACATCGCAACAATATTGGAGACGGTAGCTCCTAATACTTTTCGGATCCCTATTTCTCTCGTACGAACCTGAGCGCTAAACATGGACAGTCCGAATACACCAATGCAGGAAATAAAGATGGTGATCATCATTATGGCATTCGCGAGTTTGGCTTCCCGCTCCTCTTTTTCGTAAAGCCAGGCGATGTCATCATCCAAAAGGCTGTAATTAAAAGGTCTGTCAGCGTATACCTGTTTCCATTGCTTCTCTACTACAGAAAGTATTGATTGTAAATTGGCTTCCTTGCCTTCAATCCTATCCATTTTAAAAACAATTTTGTTTTCATCTTGCGGATCATTTGCAATCACCATAGGCCTGATAGGTTCGTGAAATGATCCTTCATGAAAATCCTCAACTACTCCAACCACAGGGAACGCCTTTACATCCAAAAAGATCATTTGACCAAGTGCTTCTTCCGGCTTTTTAAAGCCCATGACCTTGCTGTAGGATCGATTGATGACAAACTCTTTGAGACTGTCGCTCGGCCGTAAATTTCTGCCGGCCAAGAATTTCATATCATATAAGGGAATGAAATCTTCATTTCCAGTTTTCATTGATACTCCAACGTAGTTTTCATATTTGCCTTTGGTTCTCATAACCCTTATTGCCCTCGCCATACCAAGAGGTGGAAAGCCTTGGAGGGCAACTTTAGTTACACCCGCTACTTGCCTTATCTTGTCCGCAAGAATTTTCGCTTTGTCAATTTCCCCGCCCCACAAACTGATTACCTTACCGTTGGTGAAGCTAAGCTCTCTTTGCATGAAATGAATTTGGTTTACAATGACAATTGCTCCAGTAATAAAAATTAGGGAAATAGTAAATTGAAAAACGATCAATCCCTTTCGAAGATACTCTTTGTTATTATTCCCGTTACTGCCGTTACCTTTTAAACTAAGCACAGGGAGATACGATGATAATACCTTAGCCGGATAAAAACCCGCAAGCAAGGATGTTACCACAGTTAACAGTAAAATAAAAAGCAAAGTTGAAGTGTTAAGCATTTCGAATTTTAGTCCATTGGGCATATAAGAGCTGAATGCTGATAAAACAGGTTTAACCAATAGAATAGAAAGACAAACAGCAATGAATGCTTGAATAAACGTTTCGATTAAAAATTGAATGGAAATACTTTTTCTTGCGCTACCCAAAACTTTTCGAATACCTATTTCCTTTGCCCTTCTAATAGATAGGGCGGTCGATAAATTGATGAAATTTACAATGGCAATAACTAGAATAAACAAAGTGCCACCCATTAATCCATATAAAGTTGGCAAATGAGCTTTTCTGAAGGAGTCTCCATCCATGTGCAGAATACCATCATCCCGGTTGAAGTCGCTAGTAAAATGGATATCGGTTAAAGGCTGTAGATGCATCGAAAATTTACTGCCAAGACTAACCAATAGACTTTTACGTCTTTCAATAAAACCATCAAATTGAGAATCTATTTTTGCCGGTGTAGTTCCTTGTTCTAGTTTTACAAATACAGTTGGATGAATTGAATTACAGCAATTCCAACTATCAAGTAGTATGGCATTCTTCAAAAAACTGTTTCTTATGGTGCTTATTGAAATGAAGTCTGTCAGCGGAAAATCTGTATTTTCATGCCAATCTTTTACAATTCCCGATACGCTAGCACGCAAAGAATCATCGTAAACGATTTCTTTACCAAGAATCTTTTCCAACCCTAAGGAACCAAAATAGAGACGCGCTCTACTTTCAGTGAGCACAACCTTAAAGGGGTCTTTCAATGAAGTGATAGAATCACCAACAAGCCATTCGTATTTAAAAATATCAAAATAGGACGGCTCAGTTAATACGGTCGTTATATATCCGCCATCAAGTCTGCTTTCAAATTTTTTGGATGTCTTATCCTCATTTGGAATACTTATCTCAGCTTTAAAATCATACAGTGTGACCAATTTTTCAATTCCGGATATTTCTTCCCTGATTGCTGCCGGCACGGCAGGAGAAACTGTTGTCCAAGCGTGTTTAATTCCATTCTCCTCCTGGCCGCTACTAACAATGCGATAAATGCGCTTTCCATCGGGATGAAAAGTATCGAAGCCAAATTCATAATGAGCGATAAGGTAAATGACTAAGCAGGCCGTAATACCAAGTGCAAGGCTCAAAACATTAATCGCAGTGTAAATTTTACTCCGAGTAATATTTCGCCAGGCAATTATGAAATAGTTTCTCAGCATTAACCTAAAGCCTTAACTACAAATACCTCCCAATCAAATTCTCAAAATACTCTTGTTGCCCGCTGATCTGCTCCGGCTCTCCTTTTTTTAATGCGAGCAAGTGCAAATCTTTCAGCGAGAGTTTGCCTTGCTCAAATTGTTTGCCTTTGCCCGAATCAAACGTTTTGTAGCGGTCTTTCAACAACTGATTGTACTGCCCGTCTTCAATCATTGCATGAGCCGCTAGTAAAGCTCGGGCAAACGTATCCATGCCGCCAATGTGTGCGTGAAAAAGATCCGCAAGGTCGGTGGAGTTTCGGCGCGTCTTTGCATCGAAATTAATTCCTCCGGTTTTGAAACCTCCGGCTTTCAAAATGATCAGCATCGCTTCCGTAAGTTCGTACACATTATTCGGAAACTGATCGGTATCCCAACCGTTTTGATAATCGCCCCGGTTGGCATCCATGCTGCCGAGCACACCCTGATCGGCCGCTACCTGCAGTTCGTGTTGAAAGGTATGCTGCGCCAGCGTGGCGTGGTTCACTTCAATGTTCAATTTAAAATCTTCCATCAGATTATGCTGGCGTAAAAACGAAATGACCGTAGCGGAATCAAAATCATATTGATGTTTAGTCGGCTCCATGGGTTTCGGTTCAATTAAAAAAGTTCCTTTAAATCCATTCCGTCTTCCATAGTCGCGGGCAGCATGCAGAAATTTTGCCATGTGTTCCTGTTCGCGTTTCATATTGGTATTGAGCAACGAGAGGTAACCTTCACGGCCGCCCCAGAAAACATAATTCGCACCACCCAACTCCACCGTTGCATCAATCGCGTTTTTCACCTGCGATGCTGCATAGCAAACCACATTAAAATCAGGATTGGTCGCCGCACCATTCATGTAGCGCGGATGCGAAAAAAGGTTGGCCGTGCCCCACAACAACTTTACGCCCGAGGCTTTTTGTTTTTCTTTGGCATAATCTACTAACTTAAATAATCGTTTCTCGGATTCTTTGAGCGCGGGAGCTTCGTCCACCACATCATAATCATGGAAACAATAAAACGGAATTCCGATTTTCGTAATGAACTCGAACGCGGCATCCATTTTATCCTGAGCGCGCTGAACCGGGTCGGTGGCCTTTAGCCAGGGAAAATTTTTAGTGGGCGCTCCGAACGGATCGCCGCCTGCTCCTCCAAACGTATGCCAATACGCTACCGCGAAACGCAAATGATTTTCCATTGTTTTATTGCCCACCTTGCGCTGCGCATCGTAATATCTAAAGGCAAGAGGGTTGTCTGAATCTTTTCCTTCGTATCTGATTTTTCTAATGCCTTTGAAAAAAGTTTGACTGCCTGTTGTTACTTTCATACGATAAGTAGTTAAATCATTTTGAGTTCACGTAATTTATTGTTCCATCGAATGTACGCTTCTTTATACATTTCTGTTTTTTCTTTTTCGGGAATAATCTCCATCTGCTTATTCAGCCCGCCAAGGGCTTCAGCAAAGGAAGAATAAATTCCGGCACCAACGCCGGCGCCCAACGCAGCACCAATCGCTCCGTTCGTATCATACAACTCCAGCTTCACGTTCATTGTGTTTACAAACGCTTCACGAAAAACCGGGCTTAAAAAAAGATTGGTCGCACCGGCTTTGATGGTTTGCGCGCTCACCCCCATCGCCGCAAGAATGTCAAATCCATATTGAAAAGCAAACACTATTCCTTCCTGCGCTGCCCGAAACAAATGCGCTTGCGAATGCCGGTTGAAGTCAAGTCCATGCAAAGACGCCTGGCTGATTTTATTTTCCAAAATGCGCTCCGCGCCATTGCCAAAAGGAATGAATAACAAATCTTCGGAACCCACGTCAACGCGCGAAGCAAGTTCATTCATGTTTTCGTAGGAGGAAGAACTTACATTCTTGCGAAGCCAGCTATTTAATATTCCCGTGCCGTTCACGCAAAGCAAAACCCCATTTCGTTTTTGTTCGTTTTGATGATTGACATGAAGGAATGTATTTACTCTTGATTTTGCATCGAACACATCACGATCGGTCACCGAATAGATTACACCCGAAGTCCCTCCATTAGCTGCGGCTTCACCGGGATTAATAACGCCCAGGGCAAAAGCATTGTTGGGCTGATCACCGGCTCGATAGCTCACCATAGTCTCCGATGAAAGCCCGAGTTCGTCACATGCACTTTTACACAACTTTCCCTGACTTGAAAAAACACCAGTCTGAGGGCAAATCACTTTCGAATCGCATCCAAAATAGTCAATCAATTTTTGAGAAAGTGACTGAGAAGGGAAATCCCAAAAAACCCCTTCCGACAAACCGGTCTTGGTAGTTAATGCTTCACCCGTGAGTTTGAGGGCGATGTAATCGCCCGGCAACATTACTTTAAAAATCTTCTTATAGATCTCCGGCTCATTTTGTTGTACCCATTTTAATTTCGATGCCGTAAAGTTTCCCGGCGAGTTTAAAAGATGCGTTAGACAATATTCTTCTCCAAGTCCTTGAAATGCATTATTTCCGATTTCCACGGCACGGCTGTCGCACCAGATGATAGCAGGACGAAGCGGTTTTAATTGCTGATCAACCACCACCAGTCCGTGCATCTGGTAGCCGATACCGATAGCCTTTACTCTTTTCTTATCAATGGAAGCTAAACATTTTTGAATGGCCATCACGACATGCTTCCACCATAACTCCGGGTCTTGTTCTGCCCATCCCGGTTGAGGTGCACTCATCGGCATTTCATGGTCGGGAGACTGAGATTGAGCTACAGCTTTTCCCGAAGCGATCTCCACCACCGCTGCCTTCACGGAAGAGCTTCCAATATCCAACCCCAAAAGATAGTCTTCGCTTTTCATCGCGATGAAAGTTAAAACATTTCTGATAACCGGATAAGAAATATTACACTAAAAAAAAATCTAACTTGCTTAGCCATAACCTCGCCCATCTTCATCGCATGAAAGACTACAAAAAATACTATTCCATACCCGCCACCCCGCAAGAAATTTATTTGGCGCTCACCAATCCGCTTACCCTTCATTTATGGACAGGCGAAGAAGCAGAGATGTCTGAGGTGCCGGGATCAGAATTTTCCTTATGGGATGGAAGCATCACCGGAAAAAACGTGGAATTTGAACCAGGAAAGAAAATCGTGCAACAATGGTACTTTGGAGACCAACAAGAAATGTCTGTTGTTACAATCAAACTCCATCCCGACAAAGACGGGACTTCGGTAGAGCTTCGTCACACCAACATTCCGGATGAAGCCTTTGAAGATATTGTAGAAGGCTGGAACGAAACCTACTTTGCCTCGTTACGCGAATTTTATGCCTGAGTCTTTTCGTTCTCCCGCATCGACTCCAACATTCTTTATACTTCAATCATCACTACATTCAATTTCAAAGACAAGGAATTTTGAAATGTTGAACATCGAATACTGAGTTACGAATTGGAGTAGGCAATTCTCTCATCTTAGTCTTTGAGGTGGTACGCCTTCGGTTTTGTGAATGCCCGGAGTCCAGCATGAGAAAGAGTAGCACCAAAGCCGGAATGATTTCTTCCACTCCAGGGCACGGCCGCGCTCACGCGGTCACAACAGTTCCAATATCCGGTACCGGCGTTAATTTGCTGCAGTATCTTTTCCGCCCGTTGTTGATTGCTGCTATAAACCGAAGCGGTCAACCCATATCCGGAATCTTTCATTAATGCGGCTGCTTCTTCATCGTTTTTCACTTTCATGATCCCAATCACCGGCCCGAAAGATTCTTCACGCATTACGCTCATCGAATGATTCACATTCACCAAAATGGTTGGTTCGAAATAAAACCCTTTTCCCAAAACCGGTTTGCCACCCAGTAAAACCTTCGCTCCTTTCTGAACCGCCTCATCAATTTGTTGCTTCAAAAAATTAAGTTGCTCCTTGCGGCTCAACGATCCAAAATACACACCTTCTTCTGTTGGCGCGCCCATTTTCCACGATTTCACTTCTTTTACAAATTCATCCAAATACTGATCATATACTTTTTCATGCACATAAATTCGTTCCACGGCACAGCAACTCTGCCCGTTGTTATAAAAAGCGCCATCTGCCGTTCCAGCCGCTACTGATTTGATGTCGGTGATGTCATCGGCTACATACAACGGATCCTTGCCACCCAACTCGCACTGACAAGGCACCATCCTGGGCGCTACTTTCTCGTAAATGTATTTTCCGGTTTTATAGGAGCCGGTAAAGAAATATCCATCAAAAGGAGTGTTGAGCAATAATTCACCGACTGTCCTTGCTCCTATCGCTACCTGAAAAACAGAAGAAGGAACACCTGCCTCTTTTAGACGTTTTTCAATTTCCAATCCGGTGAGGGAAGAGTATTCCGAAGGTTTGTACATGACGGCATTGCCGGCAAGCAAAGCGGGTACAAACACGTTCACACCGACTAAATACGGATAGTTCCAGGCTGAAATATTTGCAATTACACCTAGTGGTTCATAAACAATTTTTTCGTTGAGCCCCGGTTGTTGCACCATTGTTTCATCCGACAAATAGTTATTTGCATGTTCCGTCAACCATTGAATGCGGGCACAAGCGCCATTGATCTCATTGCGCGATTGCTGCAAAGGCTTACCTACTTCCGAAGTGAGCACTAACGCAAGCGGCTCGATGTTGGTTTTCAGTAACGCTCCGAATTGCTGGATTATTTTTATTCGGTTTTGAAGCTGGGTTTTCTGCCACGCGCCTTGGCTGGACTTTAACTCGGCAAATTTTTGGTTAACGGATTGCTCGTTGTCTTCAGCAATCTCCTTTATAATTTCTTCGGTGGCTGGATTGATGATCTTCATTATTTAGACGTTAGATGCAAGACATAAATATTAAGATTGTTTTGAACAATGACGAAGAAAATTATGCTTGATATTTTTTACCAGCGGGCTATTTTGATCAAGCATTCTTTCCGGATGCCACTGCACTAAAAGCAAGAAGGTATTATCGTGCGGTTTTTTTCTTTCGATTGCCTCGACAACACCATCCATAGAAATAGCACTGACCACTAAATCTTTTCCTATTCGATCAGCACTTTGATGATGCGCGCTATTTATTTCTCCTCGTTCCGTTCCAACAACATCATGCAAAAGACTATTGCAATCAATATGTACACGATGATACTTGTCTTTCCCTTCCCGGAATTTGGCATGATTGAATTTTCCAAAGGTGGGCAGATCAGGGACAAGTGTTCCACCAGAATATACGTTGGCAATTTGCAGGCCCCGGCAAATACCAAGCAACGGTAAATTATTTTTTTGGGAATATTCAATTACCTTCAATTCAAACTCATCGCGGTTCTCGTCGAAGTCAGGTTCACAGTATTCAATCAATGCAGGTTGATGATAAAAACGAGGATGAACATCTTCTCCGCCTGTCAACAAAATTCCATCGCATTTTTTAATTTCGTCAAGGTTGGAAAAGCGATAGCCCAAACGAATCACCTCAACATTGGGTTCGGCCAACATCCATTTCTCGTAATTCGGATACTTTTCGCAATCCGTAATGCCGATAACTACTTTCTCGCTCACAAGGCTTTCAAATAAAGTTGCTTGAAGTCTTCGCGCGTGACCGGCTTAGGATTGTTGGGATGTGCGAAATCGGCGATGGCGAGATCGGCGAGGGTTTCAATATGCTCCTGTTTCACACCAATCTCACGAAGTTGATGCGGGATATTTATTTTAGTGTTGAGGTCAAATAAATACTTCACTACCGCTTCGCCCGACTCTTCTTTCAGCTCCAACGTCCTCGCAATTCGTTTGAATTTATTTTCAAACCCTTTGATGTTAAATTCCATGCCATACGGAATGTTCACTGCGTTCGCCAACCCATGATGGGTATCCAGTAAAGACGAAAGCGGGTGTGCCAGGGAATGCACAACGCCCAATCCCTTTTGAAACGCAATCGCACCCATCAGCGAAGCGATCAGCATTTTGCTTCGCGATTCCAGATCGGGCTTGTTCACGGCTTTCTCCAATGATTGGCTGATCAACGAAATTCCTTCGAGGGCAATTCCTTCGCACAACGGATGCAGCGTTTTCGCCAGGTATGCTTCCATGTTGTGCGTGAGTGCGTCCATCCCGGTAGCAGCGGTGATAAATGCCGGAAGCTCCATGGTCAACTGCGGATCGGCAAAAACAATTTTTGCCAACAACTTGGGTGAAAATAATATTTTCTTTTGGTGGGTGACATCATCGGCAATGATTGCACTCCTACCAACCTCACTTCCGGTTCCTGCTGTTGTGGGTATCGTGATGAAATGAGGAACATCGTTAATTACATAAACATCCCCACCGATCAAATCATCATAGTTGAATAAATCCTCGCGATGGTTCACGCGTAAAACAATGGCGCGGGCTACATCCAACGCAGCTCCACCTCCAATACCAATGATGGAGTCTCGGTTGGTCTGATCGAAAGCTTCCGTTCCTTTATACACATCCGACTTCACCGGGTTTTTACGGATCTCATGAAATACCTCTACCGACAAATTCTTTTTTTGAAGATCGCTGATAATCGTTTTAAAAAATCCTAGTTGAGCAACCGTAGGATCAGTTACGACTAGGGGTCTCGATAAATTATTTTTTAAAAGATAATCCCCAAGTTCGTTAACGGCGCCAGCGCCAAAGCGAATGGAAGTGGGGAAATTGTATTGATAGATTTTGTCAAAAGTCATAAACAAAAATAGCTAATTCTTTTGAAGGGAATTGACCATAAAGTTTAAGTCTTTCTTAACGTATTGTTATAAGAATGATGCGTAATGCAACGTTCAAGATTTTGAAACGGCATTGATCAATTTTTCAACATCATCCATATCATTATAGACGGAGGGTGAAATCCGGACGTGGTGGTCATACAGCTGAATATTGATTGCAGCTTTGTCAAGCCGGGGTTGCAGACTGAAAGCATTTTTGTAAGCAAAACATACAATAGGAGATTGGGATTCCAACGGTGTCATGGGGATAAATCCGAGCCGGGGAAGTTGCTCTTGAATTCGATTGATTAACGGCTGACGATAACGCTGGATTTGCTTGACGCCCACTTGATTCAAATAGCTCAAGGACTCCCGTAGTGCCGCAATTGTCGCGTTTGATAACGTACCGACCTGAAAATGCCCTGCTACATCGTTGTGTGCTGTCCAGTCATAAACGGAGTCACCCGGTGTGTCCAACGGAAAAACATGTGTGTCAAAACGATCAATTTGTCTGAACCCATATTGTGTTCGTTGAAGTAAGGGCAGCCGGTCTTTTCGTACATAGAGAAATCCCGCTCCGAAATCAGCCATCAACCATTTGTAACTGGAGCAAGCACAAAAATCAACGCCGCTCTCCTTCACATCGATGGGCACGGCACCCGCTGCTTGAATAATATCGGCATAAACCATTGCACCTTTGGCGTGTGCCCGATCGCAGACTGCCTTGAGGTCATGAAGAAATCCATTATGAGCTGACACCAGCGAGATGGAAACCAACTTAGTTTTTGAAGTAATCGCGCTGTCAAGGTCATCGATAGCGATGGAATTTCCCTTTGGGCGAACTACATCGACACGTAATCCCTGCCTGGCCAATTGACCATAGAGATAAAGAGAACCATGAAAATGACATGCATCCGTTACCACATGGTGGTTCGTGCCAGGCAACCCTAACCCCGAAACAATAAAGTTTTCGCCGGTCATCGTGCTGGCAACCCAGGCAAGATCCTCGGGATCGGCATTGATCAGCGAGGCAAAAAGTTTTGCCGCCTCCGTTCGATTTGTACCCATGAGGTCATCAGCAGCTCTGTCATTCACAATTCTTCGAGCGGTGTACGCCTTCGCAGCTTCAGCCGTGGCTAAACTCATGGGATGCGTAAAAGCTGCATTGATAAAAGTTCCTTTTACGTTGAATAAATCCTTTGCTGGAAGTAGGCCTCTATCCGGAATTGCGGCTGATGATTTCAATGGAGAATAACCGGAGACAGCAGCAACCAATGGCGTCATGCCTATCCTTTTTAACCATTTTCTCCTCGATAATTTATTCTTCATTGGTCAGTGCTTATAGAATTGTTGTGAAAATGATTCCAACGATGACCATTTTACGAGACTCACGCTCTGATCATCGATTTTGCAAGTCCTCAATTTTCTTCAAATACTCCTGCTCTTTTCTGCTCATTTCTTCTTGTGTGGCACTCAACTCTTCCATGTTTTGGCGCATTTCCTCTTCCTGCGCGCGCATTTCTTCGGCTTGTTGTTGGGTTTGCACCAGCAGGAGTTTGGTTTTGTGATTGATGCGCACCGTACTAATTGCTGCAGCCAGGTTTTCAGAAAGCTTGAGGATAAATTCGCGCTCAAAGTCCTCATATTTTTTAAGAGAAGCTATTTCAAGCACACCATAGATCACATCATTTACCTTGAGGGGCAGAATGAAGATATTGCGCGGATTAGCCAGGCCAAGACCGCTGGTAATGGTGACATAGTTTTCCGGCACTTGGGTCATATAAATCGGGTCACCCTCTTGCCAGCATTGACCCGTAAGGCCTTCCCCAAATGCTATCTTTTGCTCCAAAAATTTCTTTTTGTCCCAGGCATAGCTCGAAATGAGTTGAAGAAATTGGGTTTCAGACTCATCATTTACTACAAAAAGCCGGCCCTGATTGGATTTCGTATATTTTATAGTGAAGGATAGAACCTGGTCACCAAATTTCGCGACATCCTGATCCTGATTTCGCAATAACTCTCCGAAGTTGGCAAGACCTTGCGTGGCCCAATTTCTTTTTTCATCTTCTTCTGCCGCTTTTTTCAACTTTGAATGCATGTTCATCAACGCCTTTGCCAGCACATCGTTGTTGAATTTCTCATCGTACGCTGCCTTGAGATCGCCATTTCCCACTTTTTCTGCAAAACTGGCTGCAGTCTTTACACGCTCAATAAGATTATTAAGCGCCCGTTGACTTTCACCGAATTCGTCCACGCTAACTACCTCGGCTTCCTCTGGATATTTTCCCTCGGCCAACTGAACAATATTATCGCGGATATTGGTTGTGTTTTTCGTAAACTCCTTTGAAAACTGAATCGCTAAGGTGATGCCTAAACCTAGTTGAGCGAGCACCGCCAGAATTATCATTAAGATCGTTTTATTCACGACCTCATCAATTTTCAATTCGGTTGTCTTGCCGAGGTTAATGGCGATCGGGTCAAGTTTATCACAGGCTGCTTGTAGCGTGGCCAAAAGTCCCTCTTTTTCATTGAGACCGATGGCTTTTTCTGCTTCAACAATCTGATGAAACTTTTCCCGATAAAGATCAATGTTTTTAAGGGCATCGGTAATGGTCACATTTTTTTTTGTAGAAATTGAACTTTTCAAGGTTTCGATTCCGGCATCAAATTTTTCTACGTATTGTAAATCTTTCCGGAGAAAAAAATCCTTTTCATTCTTTCTCAAATCAAGAATTAAGGCTTGATCAGCAACGTTATCCTTTTCCACAATATGAATGGCGTTGCGCAGTTCGCCTTCATCGCCCCAGTCTTTAAACCCCCTTTTTTTAACTTTTTCAGCCAAGGAATAAAAAGCCGTTGAATATTCAACCAACCTTGCTTTTGTTTCCACGAGTTCTTTGGAAATATTGAGCGACTCGATGTAGGTGCTTTTGCTCAAACTGTCCACCATATTCTGAACCGCTGCATCGTGGTTTTTGAAAATGGACAAGTAATTACTTTCACCTTTTTCGAATAGACCAGGCTTAGTAATGTCGCGAAGCAAAAAATTCTTTTCCGCCCGTCTTAGCTCGAGTCGGTGAATATTAATTTTATCAATGACGGAGACCAATGACTCGTAGTCAATGATTTTGTAAATGGAGAATATACTCCAAAGGGATAACAAGAGTGACACGAAAAGTACCCCGCCGAAGGCGAGAAGTAGTTTTGTTTTAATTTTCGTGATTTTAAACATGACCGATTCTGTTTATTTGAATTTCAAAATTAGCGCACTGATTTGCGCATTGAATATATATAGTTTCGACGGACTATTGTCTGGGATGTAGCATTAATTTTATTGAATATCCATATTTGGTTCTGCTTTGATGCTAACGGGATTACAGTTTTAGGGATGGTCGTGTGGGTAAATCAATTGGTTCTCACTGCAATTTGAAATTAAAAGGCATGGTGTAGGCTTGTCTCACTTTTTTTCCCATGGCTTCACCGGGAATCCAATTTGGGCAAAGCCTTAAAACCCTAATAAGCTCACTATCACATTCCTTAGAGAGGCTTTGAACAATTTCGAAGTTGGTCAACAATCCATCGGGTTCTATGACAACCTTAAAAACCACTTTTCCACTGATTCCGGATCTTCTTGAATGCTCCGGGTAACGAACATGATCTGCCAGGAATTGATAAAATTCGTTGAGTCCACCACGAGGTTCGGCATTTTTATCCACCTTTACGAAAACCCGGGAGGTATCGCTGGTTTGTCGCGTTCTCGACTTAGATCCAATTTTCAAGTCGTCATAAAATTCTTGAACAAGTTGATTGATCGATTTTTCCAAGCCCTCCTTGGAATCGACATACAACTTCTTTGTTTGGCCATCCTGCTTGAAGAACCTTCGATACGTGAAATCTGCTTTCCGATTGAAACGATGCCACCATACCTGTCCAATTTCTATGGCTAATCTTGCATTATTTTCCTTCACTTCTACCCGCAAGACGTACTCGATATCAAAACTAAAAGGAAGGCGATTTACGTCCATAACAAATGCTTTTTCAATTGAGCCGTTTACGCTGATTAATCCATTTTCAAAAATGGAAATTGATGGTTCGCTCGGATCCTGATAAATTGTTTGAAACCATTTTAACGCCCGATTATAAATTTCTTGCGCATGAAGGCCATCCAGTTGGAGAACGATCTGTTCAGCGCCTGAAATTGTCAGGACAAACTTTGGTATCGTATCCTGGGCGACCACCTGCAGGCTAACGATTGACCATAAGAATACCACCATCTTTTTCATCGAAATACAGGTGACTATTTTCTTGAAACAGGACCTTAAAAAGTAAATTAGGAAATTTAAATCGGAACCAGGAGGTGTTGTAGACTAAACGCTTATTCGCCGCTTAAGGCGGTCATTTTTTTAAATCGCTTTAGATCATAAAATTCATGTGGAAAAATGAATTGCAAAAGTTGCCCCCTTATTTTCTTCACTACTAACCTTAATGTGTCCCCCCAATCTTTCTACTGCGTTCTTAACAAGGTACAACCCCAAACCAGAACCCTTGGACAAAAGGGTACCGCGATAAAACATGTCAAAAACTTTTTCCAGGGCTTCTGCCGGGATCCCTGTGCCATTATCGGCGACCTCCAACAAAAGATTCCCATGGTCATCATTTAAAATACGGATCTGAATTTCTGGATCAGTCTCACAGGAGTAGAAGATGGAGTTCTCAATCAGTTGGGTTAGAGTGATAATCATCAATTCGCGGTCTGTCCGAAAAGTATTTTTCACAAGTTGATGGATTGAAACTTTGATTTGTTCGAACTTCTTTATCGTTTTCAATGATAAAAGAACCTGATCCACAATGTCTTTTATTTCAAAGGACTCGATGATTAGTTTCCGGTCTCGTATGGACATCACCTGGATCAGGTTAAGTAGCATTTTATTTTGCTTTAGCACGATCTCATTGACCATACCGAGATAGAATAAGGCTTTCCTATCCTTGATTTCGATTTGAGCGATATTAATCAAATCCAAGAATTGAGGCAATGGGGCTCTTCAAATCATGTGACGATTTATAGATGAAGGTTTCCAGGTCTTTGTTGACCTCTTCAAGTTTTTTCTCTTTCTCGCTTAGTTCAGTCACGTCAAGACAGATGCCATATAATCGCAATGGTTTTTCCGATTTATCAAATTCGTATTGACCCACGGAAAGTAAAACCCTTACTCTGCTATGGTGATGCACGATGCGGTGGTAAACGGCGAAAGTCGCAAGGGCTTGCCTGGATCGGTCAATCTCCGTCTTAACCATTTCAAGGTCCTCAGGATGTATAAGATTTAGAAATACTTCTTCTGAGGGCTCGACGGAATTGGGTTCCATTCCAAAAATGCGGAACGTCTCTTCTGACCAGGTGGTCTTCCCCGTTTCGAAATCGAGTTCCCAATGTCCAAGGTGTGCAATTTGCTGGGCTTGTTTAAAACGGCTTAGCGTAAGTTCGAGGGATTCCTCAGCTACCTTTCTGGCTGTGATATCGCGATAGTTGGCAACAACGGCCCCAACACTTGGGTCGTGCAGAAGGTTAGTAACGACACCTTCAAGCCAGATAAAGTTTCCATTCTTGCGTCTGAAACGATATTGAAATGCGAGGGGGCGACCATGGGATTCCCGCAGATCCCCGTATAATTTGATGAAATCACTTATATCATCAGGATGGATATAGTCTAGCACCGGCTTACCAACTCGTTCTTGTTGCGTGTATCCTAAAATTCTGGAGACCGAAGGGCTTTGATAAAGTATGTTTGAATCCATGTCGTTTAGAACAATGGCATCATAACTGTTTTCAATGAGTGCCCTGAACCGCCGTTCGCTGGCCTCCAATTTTTCTGCTGCCGCTTTGCGTTCGGAAATATCACGGGCGATTTTTGAAGCACCAATGACAGTCCCTTCACTATTCCGTATAGGGGAAACGGTGAGTGATATGGAAATTAAGCTCCCGTCCTTTTTTACCCGCTCAGTTTCGTAGTGGTCAACAACTTCACCACTTCTGATCTTCCCAATAATTTCAGACTCTTCACCAAATCTGTCCGGCGGAATCAGAATGGAAACGTTTTTGCCTATAATTTCCGATGGCTGGTACCCAAAAAGCTTTTGCGCCCCGAAATTCCAGCTCGTAATAATGCCATCAAGGGTTTTGCTCAATATTGCATCATCACTTGAATTAACGATCAGCCCTAACAGCGCTTGTTGTTCCTCCAGGGTCTTTCGTTCCGTGACATCGCGGTAATTAACAACAAAGGCATTCACACTCGGCTCATCCAGAAAGTTCGAAATAAAACCCTCAATCCAGATGTAGTGCCCTTTCCGATGTAGCGTTCTGCACTGTACCGAAATGGCAATGCCAGGCCGGCGGGAAGATTCGGCAAAAGCCTCTCTTATTTTAGGGACGTCATCCGCGTGCACATTTTTAGGTCCGGCACCCTGGAGCCTCTCCCCGATTGGAAACCCAGTTACTCGTTCCGTTGAACTACTTTGGTATTTTATATTCAGATGTTCATCAAGCAAAACAATAGCGTCTGAACTGTTCTCCACGAGGGTACGAAACCGGCGCTCGCTTTCGAGCAATTTCATTTCAGTTGTCTTCACGTCTGTGATGTCGTCAAACAAGGTAGCAAAATATCCTATTTGCGGACAATAGATCGAAATTGAGTACCATCTGTTTCTGGCCTGTAAGAAAGTCTCAACCTTTTCCGGTCTTCCAGTCAAGGATACCCTTTCGATAATTTCAAATAATGAGCGGTCCGTCTCCTTTAGTTTCGGAAGAACGTCGGAGAGTTTTTTTCCGACCAAATCTCTGCTGCCCGTAGATAATTCATGCGCTTTGTTAACGTCCAAATAGATAAAATCTTCGGCCTTGTTTTTCTTGTCATAAAGCATCTGACAGTAAGCAAACCCATGCATCATGTTTTCAAAAAGAGCGCGATAGGTTTTTTCGCTTGCTTCAAGTTTTTTAGTATGGTCCTGCACCCTGTCCACTAACTCAGTATTCAATTTTGATAGTGACGCCTCCGATTTTTTATGAACAGCTATGTTGTTGCGGATGTAGAAAAAGATGACGATGAGCAAAATGAAAACACAACCAAGAAAAATGGAGAACGCACGATTAAAAGACCCGACGCTATCAAAGTTTTCTCGTTGCCGTTGAAGAAGAAGGTTATTCTCACGGAGTTGCAGGGTTATGATCAGGTATCTGATTTTCTCATTATTGTGCCTCTCCAATATTATTTGAACCGTTGGTTCGACTCCTTTTTCATTTTTCGACTGAATGGGTTGGTGTATCAGTGTTATTTGTTCTTTGAGTAATACTTCCAAAGAGTCTGCTTTTGCCCGTTGAATAGCATCAAGTTTGGTGAGCTCTTTCAGTTTATCAACATGATGTAAGACATCGCCTTGTGTTTTTTCAAAATAGTTGATGTACGTTGAATCAGATGTCAGCGAATAGCTGTTTTCCTCGATTTCAATATCCTTTACCAGGGAGAGTATCTGTGCTATTTCGCCGATAACAAGGTTCCTTTCGGCAATCGATCGGTTAGTTTGAACTCGCTTGCGGCTGTAGTACGCATACAATAAACTAATTAATACAATAAGAGTAATCGCTGCGGTAAAACCGGTAAACATTTTAATTTCAAATGTGATTTTGTCCTTCAGCATCGGCTGTGCTGAATAGATTGCCACCGAAAGCGCAATGAAACCAATGGCACCATGAATGGCGACACGATAGTATATTGGTATGTCAGTAACGAAATTGAAACCAACCAGCATTAAAAACGAAAAGAATGCAACAGTTACTAAATAAATGAACTGATAGATCACAAATTTCGCGTTGTTGATCAAGATCAATCCGATTCCGATTAACAGAAAATTTAATGCGAGCAAAGGAGCCATCCGGCCGGCATAGTAATCAGCACTTGAGCGTATCTCGTCCCGAATGAACAGTTCATCGATGCCGATGTTCAGGCCGAACACATACTCCGCCAGGGTGATTAGCCCCATCAAAGAAATAAAGACACAAAGCAAGACAGAGATAGGTTTGCTGAATTTCCGGTTTCCGGGGAAAAAATGCAGCAGAAGTACCGTTGACGAAAAGATAAAACCCAGTGCCACATTAAATTTTACCTTGACCTGGCCCTGGGCAATTGATCTCAAAAAATCATTGTGTGTGTACCAACCAATAATTACAAACACCCCGATGAGCATGGTTACAAGCGCTCCCAATAGAGAAGGCAAGGGCATCTTGTTTTTCATTCTTAACAGTAATTACGTATCTGATAATAAACAGTAGGAAGCGTTGATCATTTTCTATTTACCCAAACACGAAATAATTTGAGACCGGAGTACAAAGTTTACAATTATATGATGAGTTTAGCTAACGACAGGTTTCGCTCACCTTCATAGAAGCTAAGTAAGTAGATGTAGGCTATACCTGGTCAGGTCAATTTTTTTCAATTGCTTCAGGTACAAAACTGAGTAATTGTTGTTTGTTTTTGTCGCGATGAGTTAGTCATAATTTTGTGGTTAATGCCACAAAGTTTAGGTCTTTAATCGTCAATAGTCAATAGGATTTTTCCTATTTATCGTAGGAAAAATCCTATGTCCATTTTCGGGAAAGTCTTTAAATTGATAGAAGTTAAAGATGAAGATTCATCGAGTTGAAACTGTGGGAGACCTAACTGGAAATTTAGGTGTCACTTAACGGCAGTCATTTCTAAGAGCCGGGAAAGGCCCTCTGAATTATCTGGGGCAATGAGGAAACAACGGGGAGCAGTAATTCTGGTTTTCAATTCCTGATACAGCGAACGGAATATCCTACCCCTTTGCTGAAGCTGCTGTATCGATAAACTTTGCCATCTTCACAACACACGTGATAGTACCAGGCATCATTGGTTTCGTCTTCCACAAAACTCCACCAATAAGCATAGTATCCTTTAAATGCAAATTGCCCTTTACTATTACGGCCACCGCTTGGGAGCCCGGCAAAGCCAACAGCGTTTTTCCCATTGCCTGAACTTCCATTGAAACTATTCCATCCAACTTCACTCTTCAAAATGTCACCCGCATTATCCATGCCTAAACCATTATTCAGCGTTGTCCATTCCTGGTCGCTTGGTATTCGCCACCCTTTCGGGGCGAGGCCACGAGGGTCGTGTACCGCATACCAGTTGTATAATTTACCATACTTGCGATTAGTCGTGTCATTGTCGTAGTAACACCAGGCGGGCTGCTTGTTATCGGATGCAGTCTTCCACTCCTTCGAAGTTTTTGCCTCTGGTACCTTGTCGCCATTGGCAAAAGTGTTTACATCCAGGTTTTTTGTCATCCATACCTGCTTCCCGATCGTAACAAACCGAACATTATCGGAAGCCTGAGCATGGCAAGCAGGCGCTAAAGCCGTGAACAAGAATATTAGGAAACTGACGAAGCCAGGATAAGGATAAGTGCGATACATGATGTTTTTACGAACATTCGATTCGGATTCCGACCGCAGCCAATTGTATGCCAAAGTGTTGGTGCTTCTTTTTTTAACAGATTTGCAGCTTTGAATATTACTCAGCCTTCCCATAATGAGAACATTCTCAGTATTTGAAATGAAGATTGCTTTTATGAAAGAAAATTGAGCAGTTGCAGCTCGCCAGAGGACTTAACTTATAGTCTTACAAATTCAACCCTGCGGTTGTTTGCTTTTCCTTCGGGAGTGTTGTTATCGCCAATCGGTTTAGTAAGGCCGTATCCTTTGGTGGTTAGCCGATTGCCGTCAATACCTAAATTAATCAAAGCACTGCGCACCGCATCAGCCCGGTCTTGTGAAAGTTTGAGGTTGTAAGCCCCATCTCCATCGTTATCGGTGTGACCGCCAATTTCAAATTTCAATTCGGGGTTATCGATCAGTACTTCTTTGATCATATTCAATGTTCCCATACTCTCCGGGCGAATGGATGCTTTGCCGTAATCAAAATTGATTCCATGGGTAACAATTTTAGCATCCGTGAATTTCTTTCCGATCATATTCATCGCCCCCCCTGAAGCAATGCGCACATTCTTAAAAATCATCGGGTTCGTCATATCACCAATGCCGCCGAACTTAATCGAAACCGGAGTGACCTGCGTGTTGGGCATCAATAAAACCCGGTACTGGTCGACATAGCATTTCATTTGGCCATTCTTAAAAATGAATGCTGCGTGGTGCCAATGGCCATTGAGTTTGGCGTTGGGATCGGGAAATGGGGCGCTGAAATTATTAGGGAAATAATCGGAGGATACGCCACCATCAGGAGCAAACCAAAGGCTTTTTTCTCCATCCGTACATTCAATAAATATCCTTATCCCGTTTCTTTGTTGTGCCTGAACATAATAGTCCGTTTCCACGGTAAAGGGATCGGTAAGGTACGATGCTGTCTTCATCCGGGGGTTCAGTTTAGCATAGTTGCCTTGCGTAATAAACAGAGCTAATTCTCCATCCACTTTGTTAAGAACAGCTTGCCCTTTTTCCAAATCCCACTTAGCGGGGAATTCGCCATCCTGGTCATCCTGGAAATTGTCCTCGAATAAAATATTCGCGCCCGGAACAAAATCGTAATTGCTGTAGACTTTTATATCGGGGTTGGAATTTGAGGTTGTCGTTGAGTTAGCCACTTGTGGTGCTGCTGGCATTGTGTTTGTCGGATTGGTGGTCATGGTCGATGACGAATTCATTGCACCCACCGGAACTCCTGTACTTCCCTGAACAAGCACCTCGTAATTCGGAACAACATTGCCTGTATTTCCGTAGCCAATGCGGCATGCATTGATACCTTGCCAGGTTTTACCCACCTGGGTACTTCCCTTAAACTCGCACCGGCAGATATATAAGTTGTTCTGATTTTCGTGGCCGCCCTGAACTGCATTCTCAGGGATGTTTCCCTGGCTGACACTAACCCAGCTAAGTCCTTCGTTTCCCACTAAGATTTCATAGTCGTTAATATTAAGCTCCTGGCCTCCGTACTCAATGCTCGTGGTATTCCAATCTTTTCGTGTCTTGCCCGGATGCCAGTTGCCCAGTTGATTGGCATGCGCGACAAATAACGGAGATCCGTCAATATCCTTGCCACCCACGACGGCATCGTGTGGAATTTCACTGCCCGCATTGATCTTCATCCAATGTTGCCCATTGCCATTGGGATGAGCAGCATTTTGGTTGAGTACCTGCTCTTCCTTCTTTATGTCGTCTTTGAGTTTTTTAAAAAAACCTTGTGCCTTAACGCCGGTAAGCGAAGCCACTAAAAGTAGTCCGGAAACGTATATTTTTCCCATAGGGCATTGGATTAGTGATGACAAGTACCGAAAAATAAGCACGGTAAGAAAGTAATCATTCAATAATTTACGGGTAGGCAATGAAATAGGAAAATATGCTCCATGACCGGCAAAATATCGAACCGGTTTCTTGAAGATTTGATCAAAATCAACGATTTAAAGAGTCATTTGACATTAATGAAATTGTAGTAAGTCTTACTTAATAATGGTCCTAAACAGTCGCATGAAAATAATTGACAACAGGAAAAATATTAAACTAATCGAAAGGCAATAAATCGCAATTATTATTGGTGCTGAAAGCGGTATAACTGACATTATTAAAAAGGGTACTCCCGCGAAAATCAAACTAAACGTCAATATAGACTTTTGAGCAATCCACAATCCACAAACATATTTTTTATAACGAGCAACATTTTGGATATTGATGTACAGTACCACGACGAGGGCGATTGTCGATGAAATCCTGAATGAAAAGATATTCATCGGATGTAAAGAATAAAATTAAGAATGGGATAAAACAAAATGCTATTAACAGCAAACCTCCTTCTGTAATTACAAGAATCCTTACTTTATTCTCCCCCCAATCAACCTCGTTTATTTTCGAGCGATCGAAACCAGTCGCCAAATTCGCGAAACCAACAATTATGCCAGCAATCTGAGCAAGGGATAATAGAAAATCCTGATAATGCATTTCGTAAACCTAATTGTGTATGTCGAAAATACATTTTTTATCAATAGGTTCGATTGTATGGTGAAGTTTACGAAGTCAAATTCAAAACCCGACTGGATTTGCCTTTTAAAGGTGATCGTTACCGGACAGTATTTTTCAGATTTGTACAAAGCAATTCGGGAACAAATAAATTTCGACACTTTTTTTGATGGCTCAATCTTTGCCCAGCGGAGGATGTAACTATTTGTAACCCTTATCCCTAATACCGACAAAGACATTACTCAGGACTAGAATAGATTTTCATTTTAAGTTTAATCAAATTTGCCCTAACCATGATCCGAAATTATTTCCTCATAGCGGTCCGAAATATCAGCCGCGATAAAGTGTTCTCCGCCATCAACATTGTTGGCCTTGCGGTTGGCATCACTTGTTTCCTCGCGTTATTTCTTTTCGTTCAGGACGAATTGACTTTCGATCAGACTCAGTCGGCCATCGATCCCAGCCAGATATATCGCGTCTATTCCAAGCTTGCCGTGAATGGATCGGAAGACACAAATTCGAAGACTGCCCAGGTCCTTGGGCCCATACTGCAACAGAATTACCCGGAGGTCAAGAGTTTTACGAGGATCGGATACTTTGGGCCACGTGCCTTCAGATACAAGGATAAGCTATTTCGCAGTGGCAGCATCTACGCGGTCGACTCGACTTTTTTCAAAATTTTCGCATTGCAATTTATTGAAGGCGACCCTGCGACTGCCCTTGTTGAACCTAACTCAATGGTGCTCACTGAAACCGCTGCTAAAAGAATATTCGGAAACGAAAGTCCCATGGGTAAATTGCTACCGACGGAATCAGGGCAAAATTTCAAAGTCACCGCATGGGTCAAAGATTTTCCACGGAAATCTCACTTCCATTGTGATTATCTCGAGTCTCTATCCACGTATAAAGTCAACGAAAACTGGATGGACCATTGGTTCACGACTTATTTGGTGCTTCAACCCGGAACCGGTGTCGCTGACTTTGAAAAAAAATTGCAAAAGTTTGTTGTGGATAACGTTGGTCCGGAAATTCAAAAGTTGTTAGGTGTTACGATCAATCAATTCCTCGTGAACGGAGGCGCATATTCATTTCACCTGCAGCCGTTCTCCTCCATCTATCTGTATTCTCAGCACGACTATGGAATAGATCTCAATACCGAATGGGCAAACATGCGCACCAGCGATATTAGATACACGTACATGTTTTCCGCTATTGCCATCTTCATCCTGATCCTGGCGGTGATCAATTTTATGAACCTGTCAACTGCGAAATCTGCCCGAAGGGCCAGAGAAGTCGGTGTGCGAAAAACATTTGGTTCAGCGCGATCGCTCCTGATATTCCAATTCATCGGTGAGGCCATTCTTACAAGTACTATCGCCATGCTACTGGCTGTTTTCTTTCTGACACTGCTATTACCTTCTTTTAACAACCTTTTGGAGAAAGACTTGAGCTTCGTGATCATAAACACATATTGGACGGCTCCGATACTAATTGGCTTTACAATATTGGTCGGCGTTCTCGCAGGCAGTTACCCTTCGTTTTATCTATCGTCATTTGTTCCTGCCAAAGTACTGAAGGGCGACAGCCATGAATCACGCAAAAGCATGTTGCGAAATGGTCTCGTCATCTTCCAGTTTGGCATCTCTATTTGCTTGCTTATTGGAACTTTCGTTGTGAAGAAACAGCTTGATTTTATTCAAAACAAAAACCTTGGATTTAACAAGGAGCATCTCCTCTCCATCAATAATACAAGTCTGCTGGGCGATCATTTGGAAGCCTTTCGGGAAGAGTTGTTAAAAAATGCCAACATCGTCTCGGCTACCAACTCCGCGCGTATGTTCACTACGGGTATACCAGGTGATGGCTTTTTGTTCAACAAGAATACCGGGACTGATCCCGTTCTCTGTCAATATATCATTACGGACTACGATTTTCTTAAAACCTTTCATATTGATTTGAAGCAGGGTCGGTTCTTTTCCAAAGAGTTCCCAACCGATGTCGATGCTGTAATTGTGAACGAGGCAATGGTTGCTGCCTTTCCAACCGATGACGTGATAGGAAAAGAGCTGGTTTCGCTTACCGCCAGCAACAATGGCCATAGCTACAAGATCATCGGGGTCGTCAAGGATTTCAACTACGAATCCCTCCACACAAAAGTAAGGCCACTGGCACTTCACCTGGAAAGGAAGGATTATCCTGCCGATATTAATTTCACGGTGCGCATCGCGTCAGATGACATGAGCAATACCATTGACTATATCTCCGACACGTGGAAAGAAATAGCACCCAGTGAGGCGATGCATTACAATTTCGTTGACGATAATTTAGCCCGTCTTTACGTTGCTGAGCAAAAGACAAATGTCGTTTCACTTATTTTCTCTTCCGTCGCGATTTTTATTGCTTGTATCGGTCTGTTCGGTTTGGCTGCTTTTGTGGCAGAACAACGAACAAAGGAAATTGGCATTCGGAAAGTGCTGGGTGCCACATCCGGGCAAGTTGTCTTGTTGCTCTCAAGGGAATTTGCAGCGTGGGTCTTGATTTCCAATATCATTGCATGGCCGGTGGCCTGGTATGTAATGAATCGTTGGCTCGAAAATTTTGCGTTTCATACTGAAATGTCGGTGAGCAATTTTTTAGTAGCAGGAATTGTCACATTGTTGATTGCGTCAATCACCGTGGGATTTCATGCGGTAAAAGCGGCTCAGACAAATCCGGTAGCAAGTATGAAGGTCGATTAGCTTGGATGCAAGAGGGCCTTCATGTTACAACAGGATCACGATACTTTTTTAAACAAAGCTCACTTGAAGAACTCAACGTCGAAAAAAGAGACTTAAGGGAGTGAAATTCTGATGCGGCATTTTTGGAGGTAGAGAAATTGAGCACTTTGAGTTGTACTTTCCCTGGCTATTCAAAACATCAACCGTTTCCGACCGGTTTACGAAAGGAATTTGAAAACTTTCAAGAGAATATCAGGAAGGCCATTTTCTATACTGTTATAGTAGCCCAGGCAGGTCTATTTTTATCTTTGAATTCAGCTAGTTATAAAAATTGTTAAAACAATATCGCAAACAATTCATCATTAAAAAAGCTCCCCAGGCGCTTTATATTTGAAAAAATAGATCGCTTGTTCTTTCAATACCTTTTGATATCGGTCATCCGGAGAGATAACAATCCAGGTTGTGGACATAAACAAATCATATTGCCGATAGAAATTAATCTGTCTTACTAAATCGCCCAGGCAAGGGATCTCACTTTTAATTTCTATTGCTGCAGTAAAATCTTTAGACCCTTCCTGGTTGGTAATTTTACCACTGACTAATAAATCCACGTATCCAACAACTGAGCTCCAATTGCCTGTCGTTTGTTTTATCGGATACTCTAAACGTCTAGAAGTAATTTCCATTGTATTTCCTGGGGAGCTGAAGCTTTTTAATACCTCATCAATATGATGGTAAGTCCAGAGTTGGATCTCATCATGCTTGTTTGATTTTCTATCCGGGTCCTGAAACCCTAATTTTTCAATGAGTGTTTTTGCTGTCGGTTTCATTTGATCTGAATTGTGAGCAAATGTTACCTTTATAATGTGGCTGAAAATTGTAGTTTCATGCCTGTAGGATTTGATGTAAGTTATTAGCGCCTGAAATCTTACGCAGAAATTACATTTAGTTTATCTTTAAGTAAGGGCTTCGCCGGCTGAAGGAGCAGAAGCTGATCCGGCCCCTGAGCCATGAGTATATTTTTTGCTTTCATCTTTACCTGGCTGCAGATCGACATCAACAATTTTGATATGTGAAGATCTTCCCGGGGCCGGGGCGGGCCACACAAAACCACAGGCTTGCGAGAAGGTTCATGGATGAAGCTGAAGAGTTTGATGGTTGAAAATACCTAAATTTTTTTAAACTGAATGACAAAACCAACACAGCAACCACCGATTAAAAAACCACACGCACACTACACGATCCATGTCTCTCCACAGGTAAGAAAATTCATGCTTAAGAATTTTGCTCACTACAACGGAGTTTTCAGAACTGAAGAGTGGAGCACTCTTGGCTCGCTCGTTACACTTTGCCTGATCGACAACCGCGCCTGGAAGGACCGTCACCTTACGGATGATTACCTGAAGGAGAATGAGACACAGAAAATAATCGTTGAACTTACAACGGCGCAAATGAAAATGACGCCACGTATTTTCAAACTCCCACGCATCAACACCGAGATCAACAGGCTTTTCAAAGAGCACATGGTGACGTGGATCCGCTCGCAATATGAAATCGGTGTATCGGCTCACCAGGCGTGCAGGTCCTTCCTGGAATACTATAACCTGGACCCAGATGGAAAGGAGTATAATCTTGACAATGCTTACAAGGCGTGGCAGCGATCGAAGAAAAGCAATGAAACGGAACTTTAAACATCAATTTTTATCTAAAGTCTGTCTGTCTCAATTTTATCTAAAATGGGTACTAATATGATCCGACCCTAATCCTGGTGATTGCTTCGGCAAAATCCTTTTAGGTTTATCTGTGCTGGTGATCAGATCCTCCACACTACGCGCGTATAAACAGTAAATGAAGCGGGACTCCTGGTTGGGCGCGCGAGATAACCAGAAAGTGGACTTGGTATCAATTGGTAAAAATTTACTTTTTCAGAATTGAAAGTAACTTATCGTTAAGGTAAAGTTTCTCTTTACCTACTTGAACGCTTTTTAGAATACCGATCCTTTCTAATTCGGCAAGATAAGTACCTGCGGTCTTCAGTTTAGCAATACCGGCATCCTCAATGAATTGCCTTTTGCAATAAGGCCGTTGAAAGAGGAGCTCCACAAGATCCTTTGAGTATATTTTTGGTATTTTACTTTCAATGTTCTTGCCGGTTAGATTTATTGCCTCAGTAATAGACTCAATTTTTGAGAGAGTAATCACACTTGTTGATTCAATCGCTTTGACCATGTACAAAATCCATTCATGCCATGCTTCCTTCTCAGTGACTTCGCGAAGCTTTCTGTAATATTCTGCTTTATGTTCGATGATGTAGCGGCTCAGGTAAAGCACGGGCAATGAGATTAAACCTTCTTGCGCCAGGTAAATGATATTTAAGATCCTACCGGTCCGGCCATTGCCATCTGCAAAAGGATGGATCGCTTCAAACTGATAATGGATAAGAGCCATCTTAATTAGAGGATCTAATCCGTCATCCGGTATATTGATAAATTGCTCCAAGTCCTTCAGCTTATCTCGTATAATTGTTTCTCCCTCCGGAGGAGTGTAGACCACTTCGCCGGTTCTATCGTTCTTTATTTGAGTGCCAGGCAAAGTGCGTATTCCTGCCTGGTTCTGTTTGATAAGTTGAACTAATTTTATAAATAAATTGGATGTAATGATGCCTCGCTTTTTTACCTGCTCATATCCGTACCACAAAGCTTCTTTGTAGAATAGCACTTCTTTGGTGGCCCGGTCTTCTACTTTGCGATCGGCAACAGCTGATTGATATAACTCATCGTGTGTGGTAATAATGTTTTCAATCTCAGAACTTGCCTTTGCTTCCTGAAGACCTATCGTATCAATCAATACCGTTGGATTAGGGAGCTGTTTAATCGAGCCATCCAATTTGGCCAACGCGCGGTTGGCCAATATCGATGCCTTCAAAACATCCTTCGTCTCTAATTCAACCTTGGGAGGTAATTGTGGCAGAGAATTATGAGGTTTGCTTGCGTTGTATTTCATTTTATAACGAGGGCATTACGTGACCCTGATTTTATAACAAGGGCAAATTTAGTAATTTTTTGCCCTCGATCAAACAACAGGGGCTTTTAACGCCTTTGTTGTTTTCTAAAGTAGAATGTCGGCACTGTTCAATTTATCTTCTATTCTCAGATCCTACACATTCGCATCACTCTGAATCTTATTGATCACGTTGATTTGCTTCATCGTATCCTGGACGTTGTTCACCACTTGGATTCTATCAAACCTACTATCCATCGCTTTTGCAAAAGTTAAGAAACTATCCTTTAAATCATTGATGGCAGCAAATGGATCTGATGACAATGCAGATGAAGATGGAGCTGCCAATGGCGCCCGGCTCATATCGCTATAAGGGCTCACCGGTGGGCTTGTTACAAACCCACCACTTTCATAGCCGCGCACACGCGCGACCTCGAGCAAACCAATCACGCCCGAATATGCAGGGTTGCTTGTAATCTTTTCCGGCACTACATATTCATTTTTATGAACAACACCCGCCACTTTATTAGGACTTCCCCATCTGTCCATCCGCCGCCCTTGAACCCTTGAACTTTATTCACTGCACTCTCAGCTCTTGCAATAGAAGCTGCCAAGGATTCGAAATGATTTCGGAGGGTTTTACTATTTCCCAAATGAAGGAGATTGTTGACCTATTGGGATTTAATAGAACTGTTAAAGCGTGGTCGCAAATTTTACGGAATCCATTTTATGCAGGAACGATCAGACATAGTTTATTAAAAGATACCGTAGAAGGAAAGCACCCGCCAATTATTACGAAGGAGTTGTTTGCAAAAGTTCAAGGCGTATTAAGTGGCAACAATAAAGGAAGTCATAAGATAGACGAATTCTATCCACTTAAGCGAGTCGTTTATTGTGAACACTGTGGGAAACCCTTATCGGCATACTTGGTGAAAAAGAAAAACAAACATTACTATAAATGCCCAACGGTTGGATGCGGCAACAATGTTTCGATGACACATTATAAACGAGAAATTGTTCAGCCTATTTAATTCACTTCGGATAAATGATAGTGTCCTGCCACTCTTGAAGGTTGAGTTAATTAAAGCCTTTCATGAGTTGGGGGAAAATCAAACAAAGAATCTTGCTTTGCTAAAATCAAATCTAACTCAAGAAGAAGGGAAACTTGAAAAACTTGAGATGAAATTCATTGAAGGGAAACTTGACTCAGAGACTTACGAGAAGCACCGAACAAGGTTCACCCAAGAAATACACGAAATAAGAAAGCGAATTGAAAATGAGTCGAATCAGATTTCGAACCCATCAGAATTGCTTGATTTCTGTTTTCATTTAATTCAAAACATTGCGGATTTGTGGCAAAAATCCAGAATAAATGAGAAAAGGAAGTTATTGAAACTACTATTTCCAGAGGGCATGTTTTATTCAAAGCGAAACGATGCACTTCGAACCGAGCGGTTAAATGAAATCATCAGAGTAATTAATTCTATTTCAGTTGCTTACGATAAGAATCTGGATGCGGACAGCGAAGAAATTGAACCGCGTTCCGCTTTGGTAGCCCCGGCAGGGCATTGAAATTTGTCATCACTTGTACTGCCATTTACCTTCAAGTTATCAACAATCAATATTAAGCCATTGCTTGAAAATGTCAAAAAAAGTCAGCAAGTGACAAGCGATACCATTTCCGATTCCGACCGGTTTACGAAACCTCAAAATCTCTATATTAAATGACAAAAAAAATGGCAGCTTTTGCTAGTCAAAAAAAGAATCTTAAAGTAAAGTAACCGCCAACATACAACGTTAGCATTAGGGGTGGAATTAGCAGAGCAATTTTCAAATATTTATTCATCTCAGTTTTTTTGCTCTTCCAGACCAAAAAGATAGTCGTGATCGAAAGCAACAGAGGAATCCCCGGCTCAATTAGAGATGGTCTGAATTCACCATTAAAATATTCTACAAAAAGAAAAATTGGCCATGAAAGAAACATTACAGCCGTCACGATGGTCAGCAGAATAGCACTCGTGAAAATAGATTTGGTTCCAGCGGTGATATTGATTGGAAGACCGAGTGATGGGCGGTGAGCCAAATAGCTCCTCAATCGAGCTTGATCATTGGTTTCAATACTTTGGCCTGACTCAGATTGTTTTTTGCCGAAGTGGCCGCACCCAATCATGAAAACAAAAAGTAATATTCCTAAATGTAATTTCATTCGCAAGTTATTTTTCAACCTACAATCATTTGATGACGCGTTTTATTGTCATTAAGAAGCTCCATTGCTCGTGCGAATTTTCTTCCGATAGAATCCCAAATAGTAAATCCAATAGGCAGCAGTACCGACCGGCACTAAGAATATATTCCATTTGTACTGATATATCCTTGACATGATGAAATGGAGAAATCCCCAATCTAAGTCCCCCGTTATCACATTGTAACTAACGGAAAGGTTTCCCCACAAAATCAAGAATATCCAAAGGAGCTTAAGTCTTATTTTAAGAAAAAATGAAATCAATAGTGTCAAAAAGGAAATAAGCATTGCGATGCGAGAATAAGTTAACACACCCTTTGTGGATTCTTTCTGCCCAAATCCTACCTCTTTGTTTATTGTGGGGGTTAGCGTGATTTCAACTTCCTTGTCATGGTCAGAGTAACCTCCGTACTCTTTTGAGAAATTCACGTATCGAAGCTGATACCCCTTCTTTTCAAAATAGACCTCAAATGGCGGGCATTCCTGAAGGCCGCAGCCAATAAAAGCGCCAATGTCAAATCTTCCTAAGGAATCACTCACATTTTGCTTTCCATAATATCTAATTACTACACCAGGAATTGGCTCATGTGTATCACTTGAAACAACGATTCCTTTCCTCGACATCATAGCCTCACAGCCTACCAAAAATAAAAGAGTACATACAATGATAATTTGCATCATAAAGGCATCCAGATTCTCTGAGGCCAACGGCTTTTTCATGTATTATTCAGGTCTATATATGAGGCTCTTCTTTGGGTTCTGTGTGTCAAACTTGACTGAACAAGTCGCATTAATTTTCACTGCTAAAAGAGACTTTAATAATTCATCATTCTCGACACTGACAGGTATGATATCCGTGCTTTCATGCGACACTCCATTTGCGTTGTATCGATAGGAAACCTTATAACTATCTACAAAAATCCTAGTCCCCTTCCATTTGCTTTGAGTCACTCTTTGGATCGGTTCGATAGAAATCACCTGTCCGCTTGTCTGTCCGGTATAAAGCTGCTTCTCCCTTTCTCGAAATAGGTCTCTAACATCCCCATAGTAGAAGAAAAGAAAGATGGCGACAGTTAGAAATGTAACCGTCAAAATGATTGATTTAACGTCTAGTGCATCCAGTCTTTCTCGAATTGCTTTATTCATCCATTCTCCTTGTTAGCGGACGCATCCGAGTTTGTAAAAAGTAAATAGCCGAACAAAATATTTAACCCACTTACAACTATATTGAATTTGTCCCTTGCAGTGAATTCTTGTCCAATAACTTCACCTTTAAAAGACCAAAATAAATACAATTTTATGAGCAACACTAGTGTGGTATTGAATCACCTCGATAGCGAATTGGAGATTACTATCAGGATTCCACTCCAACCATTCATTAAACTTCTTGAGAGCAAAATAGAACCTCCAAAACAGCAAGTGGCAGAAGACGCTATTTTGTGCGCCAAAGAAGCCTGTTCGTTTTTGAAAATAAGCAGCTCCACTTTACAGTGCTGGAAGAAAGCTGGTAAATTAAAATATGTTAATAGAGGGTCAAGGCACTTTTTTAAGAAAAGCTCTCTTGAAGAGTTCAATATTGAAAAGAGATTAAACGGAGTAAACTATTAAAGACATTTTAGCAATAACTATAAGAAATGTCTAAAAGTGGTTGCCGTTTCCGACCGGTTTACGAAGGGAAATAACAAACCCTCAAGAAAATATCTTGAAGGCCATTTTCTATACTGTTATAGTAGCCCCGGCAGGAATCGAACCTGCATCTTCAGAATCGGAATCTGAAATTCTATCCATTGAAATACGGAGCCAATTCCCTTAATTCGGTGCAAAAATAATCAAAGCCCAACAGCTAAAAAATTTCTCCCATGAAAATCAAAGATCTTCATCATGAGATTATCGCTGAGATCATCAAGAATTCCGGAAAGCCCACCCAGCATACCTTTCTGGATGGTTATTTGGGCAACAACCATTTTCGCTATGCCATCAGCACACCGCTTTTGAGAAGCATTGCCAAACGTTGGATGAACGCCAATCGAGGATTAACGCAACAACAATTTCTTTCTTTGCAGACCTCGTTGCTTGAATCGCACTCCTCCACGGAAAAAGTGTTAGCCGGAATCCTGCTTGATTATGCTGACCGGGAACTCATTCAGTTTGATCCGCTTATCATTGACGAATGGCTCAATCATGTTCAGGGTTGGGCAGAAGTAGATGCGCTTTGCTACGGCCATTTTGCCTGCGACCAAATTATGGAAGACTGCAGGAACTGGAAGAGCCTCCTCATCGATTTAAATAAAAGTAAAAACATTCATAAACGAAGGGCCTCCCTCGTTTTGCTGTGCAAGGCATTGACCCAAACTGACGATGAGGGAATACAGGCTTTGTCATTTAAGTTAATCGGTCAACTAAAGCATGAAAAAGAAATTCTGATCACAAAAGCCGTTTCGTGGACATTGCGGAGTATGATAAAGCGTCACCGAAAAGCCGTAACGGATTTTGTTGAACAAAACAGGGACTCCCTTCCTGCTATTGCCGTTCGGGAAACTTTGACAAAATTGAAAACGGGTAGAAAAACTTGAACTTGAGATTTGTCACGGCAGCAAGTCATTGTCATTGCGTTCCTTGCTCGGCAGTTTTTTAAGAGCTAAATCGTATGAGCGATTGCCATGAATGACCCTCAGGAAAAAATAATCGTCTTCCGCGCTTATGATACGGTGATGGACGCCAACCTGGCCAAAACCAAACTGGATGCCTATGGCATTCCTTGCTTTTTGACGGATGAACACTTGACCAGCCTTTACCCCATCCGAAATGCAATTTTTCCGGGCGTAAGGTTGCATATTTTTGAAAAGGATTTCATGCAAGCCAATGAGATCATGAAAGAGGAAGTTCAGTAAACTTACAAAATCCAAAACCATACGATTGGTCCATGGCCTTCGTCATAGCCGTCAAATTTTCAGGATCGTAAATTCCACACGCCTGTTGTTAGCGCGGCCCTCATCCGTTTCGTTGGTGTCGATCGGTTTTGTTTCGCCGTAGCCATGAGCCTGAAGACGCGATGATTCAATACCCTGGCTTATCAGATAATCTACCACCGCCTGTGAACGACCTTGAGATAAATTCAAATTGTATTCATCCGATCCTTTGCTGTCGGTATGACCTGCAATTTCAATTACTAATTTTGAGTTCTGTTTAAGAAACTCCACGACCTTATTCAGCTCAATAAAGGATTCGGGTTTCAAGGTTGTCCTATCAAAATCAAAATAGATATTTTTGAGGCGAACTGTCATCCCAACCTCAATTGGTGTCAAATAAATATTCTTTATTGTCGGAATTGTATTTTCATCAACTACTTGAACACTGTCGGTTGTATTGAGATAACCTTCCGCCGAGGCATTGAAAATGAACCACCCTAATCCGGGAATGTCCTGCTGATAACTTCCTCCGTTCAGGAGAGGCGATAGCGTAGAGCCACCTTTTTGTAAAATCGATAATTTGGGGCCTGGCACTTTAGCATTTGTTTTCCTATCGATCACATCTCCAGCCAAAGCCAGCTGCTTCGCAGTCAGAGAAAGATAAATTTCAACGCGCAACGTAGTATCGCGATTGAGTCGGGGAACTTTAAAATCATTAGCATAAGGCAAGAACCCGGAGGTGCTTGCGGCAATACTGTAATTGTCAACCTCGGGAATGCGCGTCTCAAATTTTCCGTTCGCCCCTGACTTCAAACTAATCGGCTGTTTTAATTCCTTGAGCTTAACTTCTATGGAAGCTGTCATGGGCTGTCTTGTTTTTTGATTATACGTAATCCCGGCGAGCATGACGATGATGTTACGCGGCTTGAGAATGAGCAAGTCATAATTACCTCCGTCTACTTTTGCGCCGGAGCGGGCCGTAAAAATATTTCCTTTTAAGTCGATGGAAAAATAGGCATCATCGGAAGGCGTATTGATCGTGTGTCCCAGGTTAACAGGGTCATGCCAATTTTGCCAGGAGTCATCAAGCCGGGTAGTTTTATAAACATCAATTCCCCCTACTCGTTCTTTGGCGAAACGGTTACTGGCAAAGTAAAGCGTCTTTTGATCAGGTGCGATGAAAGGGGCAAAGTCATCGGCAACGGAGCTGATCTTCAGTTTCACCGGTTTTGAAAAATGACCGTCGGGTTGTTGACTGCTTAAGTACAAATCGCTGAATTTGTCACCGGCTCGTTCGGAGAAATAAAGAACCATTTGTTTGCCATCATTGGTAAGCGTCGCTCCATAAAAAACGCCTTTATTCATACTTTCAAAGTCAGTGATGTGCAGTTCGGTCCAGTTGCCTGAAGGGCTCACCACCGAAAATCCGATAGCATTTTTTGACCGTCCACCGCGAATAAACAAGGAACCATCCGGTAGAAAATTAAAAACCTGATTGTAACGATTCTGATTGAATGGTGAACCTAAATGCTTTGCTTTTGTCCATTCCCCTTTGTCATCCAGGGTAGATACCCAAATATCCTGACTGTTTTCTTTTCCGAACGTATTTTCGGGATGGTTGCTGACAAAATAGTATAAACTCTTTCCATCCGGTGAAATTGCGGGCGACACTTCATTGTAACGCGTGTTCACGTTGTCGTTCAGCTTGACCAACTCATAACGCGGCGTAATCTCCTGAGCAGAAGTAAGGAAGCTATACAGACAAAAGAAAAGCAGGCAGAATAATTTCATGAATTAATATTTAGCTAAAGATAAAAAGATTTCAGACGGTAAAACTACTGAAAGAGCTCCATCGAATTTTTACGGAATTCAATTCCGTGTTGATGGCTAATCCTTACCCGTAAAAACAAGAATGTAATCCGGAGTTATCTGATATTCCAATTCAGCTTTTACTTTTTCGTCACTTACCATAACTCCGGTTATTCGCCCTTTTTCTTGCAATCGAAACGGTTCAACATTCAGTTGGTTGGAAAAATGAAGTCCGCCTTTACCATGGATTTTGAACATCACTTCTTTGGCACACCAATAAACCGTATTTTTCGCTACATCATTTCCGGCATCAGCCAATTCACCAGGCGAAAATATTCGGTGTGCAATCTTTAGAATCTTTTCTCTCGGCTGCTCGAGATCAATCCCTACCGGCTGTTCAAAATCAATTTGAGCAGCCACAAAGGGAAACGAGTGTGAAAGAGAAAGCTGGTGCGGGTATTTCTCCAAAAAGGGTTTTCCAAAACTGTCCTTGCGAATACCAAAATAGCGCAAGCCCAAATGATTGGCCAGCGATAGCACCAAATGTCGCGCGGCCAGCCATTCTAGCTTCTTATTTTCATGGGTAATCTCAACCGGCGGATTTCCAATGATTTTATTCTCCAGTTGCTCCTCCGTTTCGTTGATGTGCCAGATTGCCCATCCGCTTTGCTTGTCAGTTTGGTGAATTTCCTGTAAAGGCATTGGTATTCCGTTATTAATGGTTCAATTTTACCAAAATATTCCGACTTCAAAGTTTTGAGCAGCGTACAAGTTAACAAACTGCATACGTTCACCGGCCACCGCGATTGTGTTTATGCGTTGCAACCGGGCGGTACTCCAAATTTTTTTTTCTCCGGAGCTGGCGATGGCATGGTCGTGTTGTGGGACTTGCAGCATCCAGGTGATGGCGAATTGATCGCCCGGTTTCCCAACTCCATATATTCCCTTCACCATCTTCCTGAAAAAAGAAAACTCATTGTCGGGCAAAATTTCTCAGGTATCCATTTGATCGACTATCAACGAAAAGTGGAACTCGCTTCACTCCAGCTTACTTCCTCTTATATTTTCGATATCCAATCTCTTGAGAACGATCTCATCGTTGCAACAGGAGATGGGGCGGTGACGGTAGTCGACCTGGAAAAATGGACCGTAAAAAAAAGAATTTCGACCTCTGAAAAAAGCGCGCGGGCTATTGCTATCAATCCGTTAACTCGTGAAATAGCCGTTGGCTACAGTGACCATTTCATCCGTATTTTCAGTCTACGTGATTATCAATTAATTCAAGAGATCAGGGCGCATCAAAACTCGGTATTTACGTTGAGTTACTTACCCAATGGAAATTTTCTGTTCAGCGGCGCCCGGGACGCTCGCCTTAAGGTGTGGGATGTAAGATCCAACTATAGCCTGACGGAAGAAATCGCCGCCCATTTGTATGCCATCAACCACCTCACGTTTTCACCGGATGGAAAATACCTTGCTACGGGCAGTATGGACAAGTCGATCAAGGTATGGAATACCGAAGATTTGCGGTTACTCAAAGTAATCGACAAAGGCCGCCATTCCGGGCATGGAACTTCCGTGAACAAACTCCTCTGGACTTCGTTTAATAACCAGTTAGTAAGTGCCAGCGATGATCGTACCATTTCTGCCTGGGATTTACTATTTTTGTAAATTGTTCTTTTAAGTTATTGACATGGGGAAGTAAAAGCCTTCTCCAACTATTTTTTAAACTTTTGGTCAACTACATTTTTTTAAACTTTTAAAAACCACAGTTATGAAGATCACACCACTGGAAATCCGCCAGAAAGCTTTTGAAAAAAAGATGCGGGGTTACGACAAAGATGAAGTAAATGCTTTTTTACAATCACTCTCCCAAGAATGGGAACGAACGCTGGATGAAACAAAAGAAATGCGTATCCGGCTGGAAACGACCGAACGCGAAGTGAATAAGTTGCGCGAAGTGGAGAGCTCGCTTTTTAAAACACTAAAGACAGCTGAGGACACGGGCGCAAACGTTATTGACCAGGCCAACAAAACTGCGGAATTGATCCTGCGCGAAAACCAGATGAATGCTGATGCGCTAATTAACGAGGCGAAGCGAAGAGCTAAAAATACGATTGAAGAAGCCGAATCTATTTCGAAGCAAATGCTTGCCGAGATGGAAGACCGGTTGAAATCATTGGGTCAGCATTACAAAAATCTTGAACTGCACAAAGAAAATTTACTCTCCGATCTGAAGCGTTTGGCTAACGAAACCATTGATCGCACCGACAGAGCTAAGGCCGCCAACCGTGAGTTTGATCCGGATCAGCATCTCGCGCTCGCAAAACGCGAATCCAAGAAATCACTCTTCCCCAATGCCGAGGTGGAGGTGGAAATGAAACAACCTCAGCCTGAGCCTACGTCGATGCCCGAGCCAGTTCAGGCAGCTGTCGTAGAAGCCGCAAAACCGACCATGGCCGAAGCCATGAAAATACAGCGCTCTTTCTTTGACGAAATTCAATGAACGGAAAAGTAGCGCTGGAAGGTTTAGAGTTTCATGCCTACCACGGCGTTTATCCTCAGGAGCGCTCTTCGGGAAATAAATTTGAAGTAGACGTGATCGTGGAAACAGAATTTCAAGAAACCGCTTTTCAGGATGACCTCAGCGGCACCATCAACTATGAGGATTTATATGCACTGGTAAAAAAGGAAATGGAAAAACCATCCAAACTATTGGAAACCGTGGGCCATGCCATCGCAGAAAAAATTCTTAAATCCTTCAATAGCGCCATTTATGTGGAAGTCAAAATTTCCAAATTCAACCCCCCTATCGGCGGAGTTTGTAAGAAGGCCAGTGTACTGGTCAGTAAACGTAAATAGAAAGAAAAAGTAAGACGTAGTAAAGTCTTATGTCTTGATACTTAAGTCTTGTGTCTTTGGGTGTCCACCCCGTGCAATCGCCTCCTGCTCCACAAACATAAAACCTCTAGCATCTGCGCCCTCATAAAAGTCCACCGCCTTGCCGATCAGGAACATCGTCTGCTTCTTATCCAGCAAAATAGTAACGCCTTCCATTTGGTAAACCATGTCAGCGGGTTTCTGCTTATCGAAACCGATGATGTAAGAGACTCCTCCACAGCCATGTCCGCCGCGCACTCCTACCCGTAAGCCATAACCTTCAGGAATATTTTTGGTTTGCATGATTTTTTGGGCCTCGGCTGCTGCCAGAGGAGTGAGAATAACCGGTTGGAGTGAATCAAACATGAAATAAGCAATCGGTTGAAAAACAAAGGTTACTGAAAATTAGTTAATTTTCGTGCAAATATTTTTTATGGAAGCCCTTATCGAGTTTGGAAAAATCCTCATCCCCGCCTCATTGGTGCTGTATGCTGTGTATTTGATGGTACGCAGCTTTATTGCGAGAGAAATTGAATTGAGAAAACTGGAGGTACGTACCCGCAGCATCGAAACGATCTTACCGGCACGGCTTCAAGCTTATGAGCGGATCACCTTGTTTTTGGAGCGCATCTCTCCTCAAAACCTTCTCATCCGTTTAAATAATCCCTCGTACACGGCTCGGGATTTTCAAAAAATATTGCTGGATGAGATCCGCAACGAATACAATCACAATGTCTCCCAGCAAGTATACATGTCAGAGGAGGTATGGAACCAGGTACGCAATGCCAAGGAGGATTTAATTATTCTGATCAATGAATCAGCAAGCCAGGTGGCAGCGGACACAACAGGTATCGAGCTCTCCAAAAAAATATTCGAAATGGTGATGAACAAAAAGCAAGACCCGATCGGCCATGCGTTGAGCGAATTGAAAAAGGAAATTCAGCAAATTTTTTAAAGGGATGACAATGGCTGCATTGCCGGTCTATTGAATTAGTTGGAGCCGCACGTTTTACCTTCGTAACCAACAAAATGAGAACCGATAATTCATGCGTGGGATGAGTTGCAGAATTTTTGAGACAATGCTTCAAAATTCAATGCGATATCGAATTCTATTTTTCTTTTTCGTTTCGACTTTCACCGTTCCAAATTCCTTATCTCAAAACTTAGGTTCGATTTCCGGCCAGGTTTTCGATGCTAAAACAAAAGAATATTTACCGGGCGCAACGGTTTATTTAGCCAACACCTCGATTGGCATGATGGCTAACAACGATGGATCATTTTTACTCAACGGCATTCATCCGGGGAAATATAGTTTAACGGCATCGATGATCGGGTACACACTATTTTCAAAGCCCATTGTTCTTGATGGCAACGCCATTGCGGGGCTGACTATTTTTCTTGAACCCAAAGTGGAGGAACTAAAGTCGGTTGAGATTACAGCAAAAAGATCAAACAACCGGTCTGATTTTTCAGAGTTCAGAAGAACTTTTTTAGGACAAACGCAAAACTCGTATCAATGCAAAATCATAAATATTCACGATATTTTCGTTTACCGAGACGGGCCAAAACTGTATGCCGTGGCACACAAACCCATTGAAATCGTAAACAACGCGCTGGGGTATCGCATCTATTATGAATTGATCGATTTTACAATTGATTATTTTAATAATACGGTAACACTCGTGGGAATTCCGCGATTCGAAAATCTTACTCCTAAAAAGGATAAGCAAATGAAACATTGGGTGAAGGAGCGGGATCGGGCTTATTACGGCTCAGAGTATCATTTCTTCCGTTCTTTAAAAAAGAAGGAATTGAAGACAAATCATTTTACCATTTATGACTCCGATGAAAACGAAATTGCCGAAAGCAAACTGTTTAGAAACAATAACGATTCAACAATTTATTTCAAGGGAAACCTGAGGGTAATTTTTGACGGAGAACCCCGAGAAATCATGTTTCCCGAAAAAACACGATGGCAAAATTCAATAATAAAATTCACGGGTAACCCACTTACAATTTACTCAAACGGATATTACCAGGATTATCACGATGCCATATTATTGGGCTATTTCGGGTGGAGTAATCGAATAGCCGATATTTTGCCCCTCAGCTATCAACCCGTTTCAAAAATAAGATAGACAATGATTGCCGTCCTTCAACGTGTCTCTGAAGCATCCGTCACCATTGAGGGGATTGCAACATCAAAAATTCAGAAAGGGTTGCTGGTCCTTTTGGGAATTGAAGATGCCGACAATCAGGAGGATATCGAGTGGCTCGCCAATAAAATTGTGAATCTCCGCATTTTTAATGACAGCGAAGGTGTGATGAATGTGAGTGTGATGGACGAACGAGGAGATATTCTCGTGGTTAGTCAATTTACGCTGCATGGGAGCACTAAAAAAGGAAACAGGCCGAGCTATATCAAGGCGTCAAAACCGGAGATCGCCATATCCATCTATGAAAAATTTGTTGCGGTTATTTCATCGGTGTTAGGAAAACCGGTGCAAACCGGAAAGTTCGGTGCCGACATGAAAGTGAGTTTGATCAACGATGGACCGGTCACAATCCTTATCGATACCAAGAACAAAGTTTAATCCTATCCTGCCGCGGCCAGCGTTACCAGGATAACGTTGGACAAGACGTAAATAGCTGCTACTAAACGTGATCCGATTTTATTGACACGATAAGACTCTTTCACTTTTTCCTTATCATGAAGCCTCAGCGCTATTGCAGAAACCACCAGGATGGCAAAAATGGTGAAGAAGGTAATGGAGTGAAGAATATCCACGAGCGTGAATGAAGCCGACTCCGGCAAGATCGAATCAATGATGTATTTGTTACCCACAGCTGCAAACAGACCGCCCACCGGCAAACCAAAGCGCGGTTCCACTTCGGAGGGGTTGGGGGCAAATCCAACCATGGCAATCAGGAACGCGATGTACATGCCGATGAATATTTTTAGAAACAATCCCCAGGCATTTCGATGAATGTCCATTTCAATATTAAATGCCGAGAAAACCTGGTGATCCTTGCCCGGTCGATAGTCGCCAAAACCGGTTTCATAAATTTTCTCATCGACATTGACATTAAAATTCCTGATATTCCAACCCGCTAATGTTCCGTCCGGATCATATTTGCTGCCCTTCAGGTCCGGTTTAAAGACAAGCGTATTTTTATCAAACAAAGAATTTTCAATGTGTATTTTCAGATGCTGCTTATCGAATGGGAAGTCGAGCACATTCCAGTTTTCTTTCATGATACACTTCATCTTCAACATCGACCACTGATCATGACCCAGGCTGTCTTCCAGCAGTTGCGGGGTATCAATCGATTTGGCGTTGGTGATATCCAGTTGTTTCACAAAGTCAAATTCCTTGTTTCTATAAAGAAACCACAACCAAAAGCGTGCTGTATACTCCTTGTCGTGGAAATTAATGTCGTGAACACTCATCACATAGGCGCCTACCTTAACGGTGTCAGGAGATGCATTGGCCAGTTGAAGGAAGGAGAGCAAGCCGAAAAAGAAAATAGCTTTTTTCATATTCACGCCATAAAGTAAACAACAAGAACATCACTTCACAAATTTTTTACCCAGGGAAAAGCAAAGCTTTAGCTTTGTATCAGGCTAAATAGTAATTTTCCGAAAAATTAAAGTCATGCAAATATTGGTTGTCCTTCATTCGCTAAATCGTTTTTTCCTTTTAGCACTTTTACTGGTTGTTCTCTATCGCTCGCTGATGGGTTGGTTAAACAAATCTCCTTTTGAAAAAACCGATGATAAGCTGAGCCTCTTTCTTTTCATTTCCACACACACCCAATTACTGCTTGGTCTTATCCTGTATTTCGTGAGCCCGGTAGTTATTTTTAGTGCGGCGTCCATGAAAGATTCAGTGGCTCGTTACTGGTTGGTGGAGCACATCACAGGCATGTTGGTTGCGGTGGTGTTGATTTCCCTTGGCCGGATTTTATCCAAGAAATTGAGTGACAGTGCTGCTAAACATAAACAAATGTTCATCTATAACATCGTTGCTTTCATTCTGATTATTGCGATTATCGGACTAAACCACAGGGGCTTTTTTAATGTGAGTTGGTAAGTTCAGCTCCTACATTTCAAAATGCAGGACACTTGATTTGTTTTTACTTCAGCCAAAGAGCAAGGCCTATAATTCCCATATACGTCATCACCACGACCACAATCCATCCGATGATCGAAAGTAAAAGTGGATGTTGGTAATTTTCTAAAATACCCTTCTTAAACGTGGATGCTAAAATTATTGCCAACGCAAACGGAAGCACTAATCCATTAACGGCTCCTGCTGCCACTAAAACTTTTACCGGCTCACCCACGATCAGAAAAATAATAGTTGATAAAACGATAAAGGCAATAATCATCTCCCGGAAATATTTCTCAACGGACCAGTGAATCGATTTGGCGAAGGACAAAGAAGTAAAGGCCGAACCCACCACGGAAGTGATTGCGGCACTCCACAAGACCAGCCCGAAAATTTTATAACCGATCCTTCCTGCCGCGCTTTCAAAAACTACAGCGGCCGGGTTTTCGTTGCCCAGCGAAATTCCTTTCCAAACAATGCCGAGGGCGGCAATGAATAAAATCGACCGCATCAAGGAAGCAATCAAGATTGCCGAAACTGAACTTTTAGAAACCTGAGGTAAATTTTCCTTTCCAACAATTCCTGCGTCCAGCAAACGGTGTGCCCCGGCAAAGCTGATATAGCCACCCACCGTGCCGCCCACAATCGTGAGGATAATCAGTTCATTGATTTGATCGGGAAAAATAGTTTTAATGGCCGCCTCGGCCATAGGTGGATCAGCTTTAAACGCTACGTAGAATGTTAGTGCAATCATCACAAAGCCTAGCGTTTTAGCAAAAATATCCATCGCTTTGCCCGCCTCCCTGACCATAAAAATCACCGCCGCAATGATACAACTTACCACAGCTCCTGTTTGAACACTCCACCCGAACAGCACTTGAAACCCAAGGCCTGCACCGGCAATATTGCCGATATTAAATGCCAGGCCTCCTACTAAAATCAAAACGGTTAAAAAGTATCCGGCTCCCGGGATAACTTTGTTCGCCAGGTCTTGCGCATACAGTTTACTGACGGTAATAAGCCGCCAGATATTTAACTGCGCACCAATATCCAGCAAAATGGAAATTAAAATGACAAACCCAAAACTTCCTTTTAACTGCTCAGTAAATGTTGTTGTCTGAGTAATGAATCCAGGCCCGATGGCAGACGTTGCCATTAAAAATGCAGCACCAGCTAATGGCCCGGAGAATAGTGATTTGATTTTCATCGATAGGTTATAAAATCGTTTTAACAATAACTTTTTCGTTTTCCATTTCAGAATAAATAAGCTGAGCAAACTCAACGGCGTGTTTTCCATCGCCATGGAGGCAAATGGTGTCAGCTCTCAGGTTGATGAGTCCACCCGTAACAGTCTTCACTTTGTTTTCCTTTACGAATTGGATGGCCTGTGCCAAAGCCTCTGTTTCATTCTCGATTAGTGCATTCGGTTGAGTACGTGGTGTAAGTGATCCGTCCGATTGATAGGTTCGGTCGGCAAATACTTCGTGGGCGACTTTAAGCTGCAAATTTTCCGCCTCACGAATCATTACGCTCTTCGATAGTCCGTAAAAAATTAAAGAGCTGTCAAAATTCTTAATCGCTGTTGCTATACTATTTGCCAAGGCAGCATCTTTAACAGCCATATTGTACAGGGCTCCGTGTGGTTTTACATGATGCAGCTTCGCTCCCGATTGATCAGTAATTTTTTTTATGAGCTGTAACTGATCCGTTATGAGTTGAATAATCTGTTCTCTTCCTAAACTCATATTCGTCCGACCAAAGTTTTCCTTATCCGGAAAGGAAGGATGCGCCCCGATGGCAACCTGGTGTATCAAACAAAGATCAATGGTCGCCTTCATCAGTTCTTCATTGCCGGCGTGATAGCCACAAGCTATGTTGGCCGAACTGATCCAGGGCATTAACTCCTTTTCATTGCCCATTCCCTCGGCCATGTCGCAGTTAATGTCGATGGAATAGTTTTTCATTTTGCCATGTATTTATTAATCTGAGTGAAACAGCTTGTTTTTATTTCTTCCAGTTGATTTTCAATCGCTATCAAAAGGGATTCGGCTTCAACTAAAGAAATCATTTCAAAGGTAATTTTTTCGGCCGGACCAAGTTGTGCCAGTTTTGGCAGATCAGCTTTTATCACTGAGCCAATCCTCGGATAGCCTCCGGTAGTTTGATGATCAGCCATCAAAATAATGAGATTGCCATCCGGCAGAAGTTGAATGGTGCCAGCATCAACGGGGGATGAGACCAATTCGACAGGCTCTTTTAAATGAAGTTGCAAACCTTCCAGCCGATAACCCATTCGATTACTTTGAGGAGTAATAGTAAAGTTGTGTGAGGTAAACTTTTCCCTGGATTCAACTGAAAGCAAATTGGTTTCATTGCTTGCCAGGCATCGAATCTCATTTGAAGGAAAATAAACTTTGTCCAATTCATTTTTAGAAATTCCCCAAGGGAAGTTTTTCCCATCTCCATTGACAATACTTATTTGCTCCGGATCAAGTAAGTCTCCTTTATGCAAGGCTCTCCCAAAGTACCCGCCTGCCTGTACACCGAGATGGGTGCCCAAACTTCCGAGCCAATTTTCTGCCTTCCATCCACCCTTCACAGCAAGATAACTACGCCCACCAGACTTAATTTTGAAACTCATCACCTCATTTTGGGCGACGTGAACAGGTCGCCATAACGGTATTGGGATGCCATTCACTAATGATTCAAATCCATTCCCCGTAATACTGATCAAATGACTTTGCTGAAAAAGAATTTCAGGGCCAGGTAAATGAATCTCCATCACAGCCATATCATCGCGATTGCCAACGACAAAATTGGCGACCCGCATCGCGAACTTATCCATAGCGCCCCCTGGGCCAATTCCTCTATTTCGAAAACCGGTTCGCTCACTCCCAACCAGCGTTGTTAACAATCCGGGTTTAATGATTTCAATACTCATTAAGATGCTCGAACTCGTTCTGATTGATTGAATAAAAATGCACCCGATCACCGGGGCTGAACAAGCAAGGCTCGGGTTTTTCCTTTCTAAATATTTTAAGCGGAGTACGGCCAATGAGCTGCCAACCACCCGGTGATGCCTGAGGATAGATTCCGGTTTGCAAGCCGGCAATCCCGATGCTTCCTGCCGGAACGTGCATTCTCGGCGAACTTTTTCGCGGCGTTGCAATTCGTTCATCGAGCGTTCCCATGTAAGCGAAACCGGGCAAGAACCCAATCATAAAAACGCGATATTCCATTGAACTATGAATTGCAATTGCTTCTTCCTTGGTTAGTTGATGATTATTAGATACAAATCCCAAGTCCTCCCCGTCATACAAAACGGGGATTCCAATGGCGTCCTTATCAAAACCCGGGTCCACTCCCTTCCTCTTCTTGAAATTGATTTCAATGTACTCCTTAACAAAGTCAAAAGCGGTTTCGCAATTGGGGTTAGTCGATTTCACCTGATTGATGTCATAAAATACGGCCAGCGAAGAATAAGCCGGCGCCGTTTCAATAAATCCGGAAAAAGGGGTTGCATGCAGTATCCGATCAAGTGCAATAACTTTTTGGTTTGTATCCAGATCAATACGGTTCTCAAATGAAACCAGTGCTGCATTTTCGTTCAAAGGTCTTATTGTCATGTGCGAGGTTTTTCGTCTGACTTTTCAAATTAAATTTTTAAAATCACAATTATTCGATCAGTAGGTTGGTTTTGAACTCATGATTCCATCGATGCCAATAGAATGACTAGAGTATCGTATGGTGGGATTGAAAGTCTTCTATTTTGCGGCAACGCTAAATTTATAAATTGTTTTTTGCCGGTAAGTCTCTCCTGGTTTTAAAACGGCGGATGGAAAATTGGAGTGGTTCGGCGAATCCGGAAAATGCTGCGCCTCCAGACAAAATGCAGACCGGTAGTTATAAGGAATGTTTCCTTTACCCACATCTTTGCCGTTCAAAAAATTTCCGGAATAAAATTGCAAACCGGGTTCAGTAGTCCATACTTCCATGATTCGTCCGCTCAACGGTTCGGTCACTTTCGCTGCCATCGACAATTCATTTCCCTTTTTACGCAAGACCCAATTGTGGTCATAGCCTTTTCCAAATTGTAATTGGTCATCGAGCTGATTGATACGTTCACCAATTTTGTGTAGTACTAAAAAATCAAATGGAGTTCCCTTTACGTTCTTCAACTCTCCGGTGGGGATAAGACCCGCATCAACCGGGCAAAATTCTTCCCCATCGATAATCAGTTCATGATTGAGAACATCACCATTGCCAGCACCTGCTAAATTAAAAAAAGAATGATGCGTCAAATTGATAATCGTTTCCTGATCGGTAGTGGCTTCATAATCGATGACTACCTCATTTTTATCCGTTAAGGTGTACGTCACCGTGACATCCAGATTACCAGGATAACCCTCTTCCCCATCGGCACTATGGTAAGTCATTTTTAATGCATTCCCATCTCTGATTGGCGTTACTTTCCAATACACTTTATGAAATCCTCCAGGTCCGCCATGTAAAGCATTGGCGCCATTGTTTTTGGCAAGTTGAAACTCCTTCCCATTCAACGAAAATTTTCCATTAGCGATCCGGTTGCCATAGCGGCCGATCATCGCCCCGAAATACAAATTGCCGTTGAGATACTGCCTTAGTGAATCGTAGCCCAACACCACGTCACCCAACTTTCCATTTTTATCAGGTACCAGGAGTGAAATTATCCGACCACCATAGTTCGTCACATTCATGGATACTCCATGGGAATTAGAAAGTGCATACGACTTCAATGAGTCAACAGGAGAAGCTACGGGATGATCCATCTCGTTTTTATTTTTTTTGTATGAACATGAAAAAAGAAGGGCGATGCCCACAACGGAATAAATCCATTTCATGGAGCGAAGGTAGAAAAATTGATAAAAGAAGAAAAAGCAATATTGGGTGTAGCCAATTCGCTTGCTCAACAGAATAAATAAAGAGGAGCTAGATTCCCAAACCCTATACAAAATCTTCAAAAGCCTTCACGAAGCCTTTCATCTCCTCTTCCGTGCCAATGCTCACCCTGCACCATTCCTTTTGCTGGTAATCCCAGATGCGCATAAGGTAGCCGCGTTCTTCCATTTTGCTTAAGATCGTTTTGCCATCTTTTTGGGCTGGAAAAAATACAAAGTTGGTGACTGACTTTCCATAGAAAATTTTATGCTGTTCCAGGTAGTCTGTCAATACTTTGCGAGCCGCGGAATTCTTGCTCCGCACCATGGCCATGAAACTATCATCGCCCAAACTCGCTTTCGCTGCTGCAATGGCTGTCTGACTATAGGGGAAATCGCCACCATATTTTGAAATCTTATGGATCAGATCGGGTTTTGCCACCAGATAGCCAATACGCAAACCAGCCAGCCCATATACTTTCGAAAAGGTTCGTGATACAATAACGTCCATATCCTTTTTCACTAACTCCACCATGGAAATTTGTTGCGACGGCTCAAGTAATTCCAGGTATGCTTCATCCGAATAGACCGGAACTTTCTTGGAAACATCTTCACAGAACGATTTTACTTTTTGCCAATCGACCAACGTACCGGTCGGATTGTTCGGATTGCAAATGAAAATGAGTTTCGTGTCGTTTTTTATGGCGGAAGCAACAGCATCATAGTCATATTCCAACTGAGGGTTCATATCAACTTTATCCCACGTTGCATGGAACACCTTGGCATAATCCATCAGCAGAGGAAAAGTGGGGTAACCGGATAAAATCCGTCCGCCTTCAATGCCAAATGCCGTGCCGGCCTGACAAAGCAAATCGCCAGAGCCTGCTCCGATATGGATGTATTCCGGAGCAACTCCTTCTTTCTTAGCCAAGATAACTTTCAATTCCTCAACCGTACGGAATGGATACCGGTTGGCTTCTGATAAAATATTGATAATGGCTTGCTTTGCTTTCTCGGATGGTCCATATGGATTTTCATTGGCATTCAACCGTACTTTCCCATTCAGGGCTTTTACAAAATGGTTTTTTTCTGCCTGGCTCATTGGTGAAGCCATTAGCCGATCAATCACGGAAGTTGAAAGGGCAAAGCCGGCCGACAATGCCATGGTTGATTTAAACCAGTCCCTGCGCGAAAGTTGAGTTTTCATGAGTTGCTTATTTAGGAAACCGAAATTATGCAAAATCCTTGAAAATTTTTCAGAAAAGATTGAATAGCTTCATTTAAATTTAAGAATATGAAATTAAGAATAGCATACCTATTTACACTGATTCTATTTTCCGCTGCTTCATGTGATCAACGGCAAGAGAACCAACCCAAGCTGTTGGCCTTGGCCATTGATTCCGTTATGCAGTCGCTGGCAGATTCAGCTCAGTTTAACGGTAATGTTTTGGTCTCTAAAAACAATAAAATCATTTATCAGAAAAGTTTTGGGTACTCGAATTTCAGCACGAGGGAAAAACTTAATGATTCCTCTTTGTTTGAGCTTGCTTCGGTGAGCAAACAATTCACCGCGATGGCCATTATGATTTTGAAAGAAAGAGGATTGCTCGGCTACGAGGATGATGTGCAAAAATACATTTCAGAACTGCCTTATAAAGGAATGACGATTCGTCATTTTCTGACCCATACTTCCGGTATTCCTGATTATATGGAAGAATTCGATAAGGGTTGGGACCCAAAGAAAATTGCATTCAATGACGACATGATTGCTCTTTTTGCCAAAAAGAAGCCTCCCGTTCTTTTCAAGCCGGGTGAAAAATGGGAGTACAGCAATACGGCCTATGCCATGTTGGCTACCATCATTGAACGGACTTCAAAAAAAAGTTACAGTGAATTCTTAAAAGAGAATATTTTCGATCCATTACAATTAAAACGAACGCGGGTCTATAATACCAGAAGATCCTCGAGTGAAACCATCCCCAACTATGCTTACGGTTTTGTCTATGCTGACAGCCTTAAAAAATTAGTACTGCCCGACAGCCTAAAGAAGTTTCACGTCGTCTATACACTGGATGGCATTGTTGGCGATGGTACCGTTAATTCAACAACTGGCGATTTATTTCTCTGGGATCAATCGTTGTACACGGAGAAACTCGTAAAGAAAGAGACATTGGATGAAGCGTTCAATCCGGTGAAATTAAACAATGGCTCTACACATGCCTATGGTTTTGGCTGGGGTATCACAAAAGATTCGGTCATGGGGAAGATCATCCATCACAGTGGTGGTTGGCCAGGGTACATCACGAACATCAGGCGATATATTGATCTAAAAGATTGCATCATCTTGCTCAGCAACAATGAAGGAAAAGGGATGCGAACAGCCTTAAAGGAAGTTGGGAAAAGGTTGAAAAAAAATCAGAAGGATTTTGGCAAATCGAAATAATACAAGAATTAAGCTGAAGGTGGAATAATCCCCATCTTCCTCATCAAAAACGTAGCGTTGGCTTTTTGCGCCAGGCCGCGGTTGAGTTTATAATCAAATTTGAGTTGGTCATTTTCGATCTTTCCCTCAAAACAGGTGTTGACAATTCGGTTCGGGTACTGTTGCTCCATGTCGCTAAGGGCAATGTCATGCGTGGCGATCACCACCAGTGCCTTTTCCTGAATGAATTGTTTGATCAATTCCCTTGACCCTGTTTGTTTGTCGGTCGAGTTTGTTCCTTTTAAAATCTCATCAAGAAGGATGAGCGCCGATTTACCTTTTCGTAAATCCTCGATGATGGATTGTAAGCGATTCAACTCGGCGAAAAAATAAGATTGATGTTCTTGCAGTGAATCCGAGGTGCGCATGCCTGTGCGCAACTCAACGAGCGGGTTACTCCATTGCGTGGCACAAACGGGCGCGCCATTTGAGGCCAGCAAATAATTCACACCGATGGCTCGTAAGAACGTACTCTTACCCGCCATATTCGCCCCGGTGATCAACATTATACCAGCCGGATTGCCGACATCAAAGTCATTATTAACACGTGAAGCTGTAGGAATCAATGGATGACCAACTTCTTTTCCACGGATTGAAAGCACATCATTTAATCCCGCGAAAGCATATTGAGGATGATTATAATGAAAGGTAGCGAATGAAAGCAATGCGTCCCATTCAGCCAACGACTCCATCCATTGTGGCATGGATGACCCATTTTGTTCGCGCCATTCTTCCACATCACTGACCACGTGAAAATCGTACAAAAACAATCCGTTGCCAACGATTCGGGCAACTATATTGAGGCGGGACTCGATGGCATTAATCAATGATGAAAATTTCTTCACATGCTCCATTGCTTCCGTGGCAACGTTATGATGATGCCTCATTCGGGAAGAAGTAAGAGATTGTCCATTTATCATGCGAAAGATTCTTGAATAACTATCCATTATAACACGATAAATTGACAATTGATTTTGAAGTTTTTCGATAGGCTTATTGTAAAGTGAAGACAGCGTTAGCTGAAGCAATGCCATAAAGAAAAAGAATGCCGAGTGAAACGCCGGGAGAAAAACAGCACCGAATAAAGAAAGGCACGTGAAAAACGGCAAAACCCAACGAAGGAAAAAGAATACTTTCTTCCCATGAAACAATACCGGTTGCTTCAACCAAGACCAAAGGGAATCAAGGCTAAAATCAACATCATGGACTTGTTTTCCTGTTGCCCAACACTGTTGGCGGAATTCGATCAACGGCCCCAATTCACGAATTGCTTCTTGTCGCTGTGAAATAAATGTCTTGTTTAAATTTAATTCTGTTAAATCAGATGCCAGTTTCTTTTCACCCAGTTGGGTAGCGCACCGATTGAGGTATTGAAATAACGAACCCTTGCCGAAGATATCCAGGTCATGACTAAACGGATGATGCAGATCAACAAAACGTTCTCCATTCGGAAAATCGCTGAACTCAAAATTAGCAGCGGCTGATTCCCTTCGGTTAAGTTCAACCCGATTAAGCAGTAGCTTTCGTTCATCTTCTTTTTTAGCCTGCCGGCGCACCAAAAAGAAAAAGAGAACGACGAGTAATGGAATTGCATAAAAGAACAGGGTCGCTTTGAAGCCAAGATAAAAAAGCACAACAATCAGTATTGCTACGACTAACCGAACGATGCCGGATTGCAGAATGGTTTTATCTAATGAATTGGCGTCAGTCTGAAACCCGGATGCCCGCTGTTGATAAAATTCAGAATCCATTCGCCTTAGATAAAGCGCTCAATAACGCTGATCACCCGACTCAGGTAAGCTTCATCATGTTCGTCAAAATCATTGAGACGGTCACTATCCACATCAAGCACTAAAAATACCCGCCCATCGTTAAAGGCCGGCAATACAATCTCAGATTTGGAATCTGAACTACAGGCAATATGGCCTGGAAATTCCTCAACATTGGGAACAAGAATTATTCTTTTCTCTTTCCAACTTGTTCCGCAAACTCCTTTTCCTAAACCAATACGGGTGCAGGCAATCGGGCCTTGAAACGGGCCAAGCACTAATTCGTCCTCTTTCACTAAATAAAATCCTACCCAAAAAAAATCAAATGTTTGCTTTAAAGCCGCTGCAATATTCGACAGGTTAGCCACCAGATCCGGTTCGCCTGCAACGAGCGATTCAATTTGCGGCAACAGGGTTTCGTAGCGCTCCTCTTTCGTTGCAGACTTGGAAATGGTAAGGTTTTCTGCCATGACTTTACGAATTGCTTTCTGGCGGCTGTTTGATTTCTATGGATTCGGTAACCACAATAGCCGAGGTACCATTTTGGTCGACTTGATTTACATTTGACTTATCTTCAGCTGGCAATTCTTCCTTGATAGGATGTGGGAAAAACCTTTTCTGAAAAATAAGAATCGATGCCACGCCAATAAAAATAGAAGAATCAGCAATGTTAAATACCGGGCTAAAAAACAAAAAATACTCTCCCCCCACACCCGGCACCCATTCTGGCCAGCTGAATTCCAACAACGGAAAAAATAACATATCGATCACTTGCCCGTGAAACCATTGGGTGGGTGATTCCATCGGGGCGTTATTGAGGAAAACTCCATAGAAAGTGCTGTCAATAACATTGCCGATTGCTCCGCCTAAAATTAAAGAGAGACAAACTAAAAATCCGGTGTGGGAATTTTTCTTTACCGATTGGATTAAGTAATATCCAATTCCAAACATGGCTCCAATGCGAAAAATCGTCAGCGCTAACTTTCCAAATTCATTATCCCAACGGATACCGAATGCCATGCCCGGATTGAGAAGATAATGCAAGCGAAACCATTCGCCCAGCACATTGACCTCCTGGTGGATGTACATGTGCTGGTGTACTAACAGTTTGCTTGCCTGGTCAATCAGGATAATGATAACGGCTATTAAAAAATATTTGTACGCTTTCATCTTGGCTCAATCAATAATTAATTTTTCAATTTTTTCTTATTCTAACTTTCATCACAAACTCATCCATGTCGACTTCCGTTCCATCCGATAGCCTTTCTTTTAACTCCAAACTCAATGCCTGGGTTTCAGTGCAAATGTAATCTTTGAATTCTTTCAGTGAGGAGGTCGCCAATTCACCATCTTGCTCCACCTCAATCTCAATTTTATCGAGTACTTCAAGACCCATGTCTTTACGCATATTTTGAACACGGTTAACGAAATCGCGGGCAATACCTTCTCTTTTCAATTCAGGTGTTATGGTAATATCTAAAGCAACGGTGATATTGCCTTCATTCGTTACCGACCATCCCGGAATATCTTGAGATGAAATCAACACCTCTTCCAAAACCAAATCAAATCCACCCTTTGAAAGTCTGCCGTTTTTTTCAATGGATGAAATTTCTTCCTTATTCATTGAATTAATTACAGCAGAGACTTCTTTCATCTTTGACCCATATTGTTTTCCAAGCTTTGGTAAGTTGGGCTTCACGCTTTTTACCAGCAATCCCGATGCATCGTCGATATATTCAATCGACTTTACATTTACTTCCGATTTGATGATGTCTTCCACTCCTTTGACTCTATTCGAAAACTTTTCATCCAACACGGGAAGCAATACTCGTTGTAACGGAGTACGAACTTTGATTTTACTGTTTTTACGAATGGAGTGCACCAACGAGCAAATCGTTTGAGCATATCCCATCGACAATTCCAGCTCTTTGTCGGAGCGATTGCTTTCTGGTTTCACTAAATCTGTGTGATGAACGGATTCAAATTGTAAAGGCGTATTATTCTTTTTTCGCTTTGTCGCGAATATTATCCGTTAAATTTTTATAAAGCCAATCCGAGAAGAAGGGGGCAATGGGTGACATCAATTGCGCGGTTACCATCAAACATTCGTACAAGGTCTCGTAGGCGGATAATTTATTTTCTGAAAGTAATTTGGACGAGTCCTCCTTCGCTAAAGCTATGGAGGGCAAAGGTTGCCAAAAGCGTTTACGACTCAAGCGAACGTACCAGTTGCTCAGATGATCATTTACAAATTCCTGAATTGCCCGCGCTGCTTTGGTTGGCTCGTAATCTTCATAG